>Ga0307377_10001265_pt1 | contig 32917 bp, 28 predicted proteins | sample TR3MG_FD_202535 | JGI IMG/M metagenome (GOLD analysis project Ga0307377, IMG submission 202535) | Soil microbial communities from Risofladan, Vaasa, Finland - TR-3 | ecosystem: Environmental > Terrestrial > Soil > Coastal area > Acid sulfate soil | place: Finland: Risofladan, Vaasa | collected... | reverse complement strand
TTCTTGTCGTCAGCATTGTCCTTGTCGTCGTCCTTTTTGGACTCTTCCTTGTCCCCGTCGTCATCCTTTTTGTCGCCGTCCTTCTTCTTGGCGTCGATCTTCTCTTGGATGAACGCGGGCATTTCGCCGGACGTTTTGTCGGCGGCTTCTTTCTGGAGGCCGTTGAGGTAGTGGGCCTTTTCTTCCAGCGTCATGCCCATACAGGCACGGACGTGGGCGACCTTCTGGTCCTCAGTCAGCGCGCCGGGGAGGTACGTGTGCACCTCGGCGGCGGTCTTCTTGAAGAGGGCGACGTATGGGTCGGCGGCGGCCGCCTTCTGCGAGTGCTGAATGACTGAGTTGGTGCCGGCGGGGGTCTCGCCCGGCTTCATCGGCTGAGGGATTTCCTTACCGATGACGGCGGGGCCACTGACATGGGCCATCATGGCACCCAGTGCGCCCTGCTGCGGGAGAACGGCGTAGGTCTGCGGGCGAAGGGCCGCGTCCATCTTGCCTTCGCCGGTGGTCGGCGTGGTGTTGCCCTTGTCGCCGCCGATGATCGTCGAGCCCTCGGCGAGCTTCGAGATCAGTGAGTGCAGGGACGCGGTGCGCGACTGCTCGATGACGGAGTTGTCGCCCGGCGGCGAGACCGAAGGCGCGTTGGGCTGGGGCTCTTCGGCACCGACTGCGCCAGGACGGGTGTCGACCTCGGTGTAGCCCTGAGAATCCTCGGCATAGCCTTCGGGGCGCGCGGAGGCATCCATCTTGCCTTCGCCGGTGGTTGGCTCGGTGTTGCCCTTGTCGCCGCCCTCGATGGTTGAGCCTTCGGCGGCCTTTTCCATCAAGTGAATGGCATGGGCGTGGGCGAGCTGGTCAAGGTCTTCGACGGACGCGAGTTTCTGGAACGCAGCGGCCTTGAAACCGTGCTGGCTCCGGTACCAGTTGGACGCGTCGATGACGGCGTCGGCGATCGCGGCGGTCTTGTCCCGTGCGACGGCTTCACCGTTGGTCGGGTCCAGCTCGACGCGGTCGGCGATATAGTCGGCAACTTTGCAGGCGTCGTCCCCACTAGGGAACGCAACATGCCCACCCTGGATCAGTGCGTTCTGAACGCCTCGAACATATGCATGCTTGAACATGTTGTGTCTCCTCAGAAGCGGCGGAAGTTCGGCAGAGGAATGATAGGCCAACTCCCTGGGTTATTCAAATCAACTTAAAGGGTTGGTCGGGCATTGGGCGCGACGGGGGCTGATGGCAACGTCGCAGGAGTCGGAGTCGCAGAGGGTACTTGGGGAGCCATTTGGGGTTGCTCGGCGGCAGGAGAGAGGCGCGACGTGGTCGCGGTGCCTGCACTCAATTCAGCAAGTTTTTCCGCACACACGCGGAAACACTGCGAGGCATCTACGAATCCCTGGTTATACGCAGAGCGGATCATGGGACACCTCTCGAATACGGTCCTGTTGGCCTGGGATACCTGCTGGGTAGCGATTCTGCATTTCCAGGGGGTTGACCTGGTGTTGACGGCGGTGCGGGCTTTTGACTGAACAGACGCCCCAGCCCCCTCCCGATGTGATGCCCAGCGTTTCCAACGATGGGCGCACCAAGCATACCGGCTGCAGGGATACCATACATGAAGCCGGCAGCGGACCCGAGGGCGCCCAGAGTATTGGACAGCCGACTCTCGTTCGGGTCTCCCGATTTCCCCCGCGCCGCCTGGACAGCACCGAGCGCAGGGAGTGCGCCAAGCCCGCGGTAGAGCCATTGTTGGATGGGTTTCCCCGGAATCGTGGGCCAGAGGACCTGCTTGGCGTTGAGGAGGCCTCCCGGCGCCTTGCCGACGGCAGGCTTGAACAGGGACTTGCCTTGTCCTTTGCGTACAGCGCCAATAATCTCTGGCGCGTCGCCAATAGCGAGCCTTCGTAGCGTCGTTAGTGCCCCCCGTGCGTTGAACGCGGTTTTCACGTGGTAGGCCGCGAGGGCATCATCCACTCCGCGTTGGTGCACATCACGAAGCATTAGTACCGTCCTCCTTCACCTTGACCAAAGGTGACCCCTGCCGCGTAGGCGGGGATAGGATTCATTCCACGTAGGTCACTCACGTCGCCTCGATGTGCTCCCGTGATGAGGGATTCTTTGAGGTAACGATGCGCAAGGCGTGCCATCCAGTCAGGATTGAGGAGGGGGGTACGTGACGCTGCACGAACGACCGGCTCAACACGCGGGGCGGTCGTGGAGATGTTCACGGCGCGAATGTTGCGTGCTCTCAGCGTATCACGCATCGATGGAGTCACACGAGTTCCCGCCGTAAAGTGTAAGACGTTCTCTGCGAGCGTTTCGCCAACTGCGGCATCGGTCGGGACTTTTTTGCGATGCGACTCGAGCGCAGCATGGAAACGGTTGTAGTCGATGACGTCGCCCCTGACGAAACCGTGGTCAGTGTTGTCCCCCGTGTCGGTGATTAGGACATGGTTCATGACCGACCGTGCCAATGTCTCCAGGTGGCGGCGGTCGACCCCGCCTGTTTCACGTTGATAGATGCCGTGGAGCATGTCTACCAGGTGCTCGCGTCCTTGCCCCAGTCCTTTGAGACGTACGACCTCGTCTGGCTTCGGGATGCCATCGGTTAGCGCGTCACCCGCTTCTACTTTGTCTCCGGCGCGTGCAGTTATGCGCAGGTCGGGACTCGAGTAAAGCTTCACACCACTAACGTAAATGTAGTGACCGCCTTGGGGCGCTTTTTCAATGCGCTCGACCGCACCATCCTTGCTAGCGAGGACTGCGTGGTGCAGGAAAGAGCGGGGTATCTCGAGCATTTGGCGGACGCCTTGGACACCTCGCAGTTGTTTCTTTTCCTCTGTGTTGACCCGCCCCCCGTGCCGGGCGTCGAGCGCGAATTGTGTCAAAGGTTCTGCGAGTGCCTGAGCGGCACGCATACCGACATTTGTGCCCACTGTGTGGTGTTTGCCGTTGGTAGATAGCCCCTGGCACTTCTGGCAAAGGCCGCTCGGGGCCTGACAGGTCATAGGAGAGCGGACGATAACCGTCGTGTTTTTTGAGAGCTTTTGCGCAATCGCAGGGGTGATGAGGGTCCCTGCAGGGTACTGCCCGTGTGTTGAAGCGAGATATCTGTCAATGATAGAGGGGTCGCTAGCCTTCAGCGCGATGCCGTTCTTGGTGCCACAGTCGGGCATCGTGATGAGCTTGTCGCCCATATTGTTGACGAGGATTTTGGCGAAGTCTCCCGCGTCTGCTGGTGCGAGGTTGGACTTGACAACGTTCATGCGTGCTTCGTCGCCGGCGACCCATGCATCGGAGGCTTTGAGCCCCTCCGCGTAGTTTTTGCTGATGAACCAGGGGATTATCACATCATTACTATCGCGCGCTAGAACGGGGCCTCCGATGATTTTCATGAGCTGCCCGTGAGCCCCGCGACCACCTGACGTTACCATGCGCCCCATCTCGCCCGGGTGCGTCTTTGTGTAGTCTAGGACCGCGTTTTGCGCTGTGAGGAGGGCTCTCTCTTTCGCATCCCCAGTGGCGCGGTGGTACTTTGTCGCGTGCATCTTCATGAGCGCATTTCGCTTCGGCTCACTGGTGATGTCGTCGAGGCCGACGGAGATCCCTTCTAGTGTAGAAATTTCGTCTCCGACGCGCTTCAAGCCTGTGACTGCAGCCGCGTACTGGTCAGGGTCGTTCTTGGCAATGTCCGTGAGGACGTTGTGCATATTTTTACTCGTCAACGTGCCGCGCCCCCGGTACTTCTCCGGGAGTGCGTCGTCAACGAGGTATTGACCGAAAGTGGGCACGTGTCAGTTTAGCCGAACTGCTGGGTGGGTTGCTGCTTCTTGGACCCGCCGAGGAGTTTCTTGGCCCCCCAGAGACCCGCTGCGCCGATGGCCATTGATGGTGCGAGGCCTTTGGCGGAACTCCAGGCGAGCCCTTTAAGGTTCTTCCGTGACATTGGTCCCGTGGAAGGGTCTAGGATGCGCCCGACGCTTTTCCCCAGGTTACTCAGGTGTCGTTTCTGGCCGCTGACGAGTCCTCGACCGAACCGCTTCTCGGGGTTGGAAGTCCCGTGTGAACCGGGGGCGCGCTGATCGAGCGCGGAGGAGCGTACGGGGCCTTCGACGGCGAACTTCTCGAGGGCTGCGGCGTAACCTTGGTCGTATGCGTCTTTGAGCATTAGAAGGCCGTCCCAATTCCAGTGTTCTGTCCAAGGTTATCCACACGACCGCCCGCGTCCCCCCCGGATAGGTCGGAGGGGGCGCCCCAATGCGTGGCGCGGTTGAGCGGGTCCTGGCGGGCGTCGTCCGGGGCCGGTACAGGGTCCGGAAGTGCTTGGAGGATGTTGGTGAGCTTGTCGATGGGCAAGTCTCCCGCCCCCTCCTGTGGCTCTTCCCCCTCGATGGGAAGGCCCTCAGCGGGAGGTTCCTCCATCGGAGGCACCTCAGGAAGGATACCGCCGGGGACCTCGTCAGCGGGAAGTGGAGGCATAGGGGGCTCGAGTTCGGCATTCTTGCTCGCCTCCGTACGAAAGGCTGCCTTAGCGCCGTGGAACTTTCCGTTGCTTGGCTTCTGTGGGATCTTGCGGCGACATTCCTTCGCCGCAGTTTTGAGCCCATAGATGTCGAGGGCATCCGCGGCACCTTTGATGTAGGCATGCTTGACCTTCTCAGGAAGGCGCTTGCCGTTTGGGGTCTCTTTTTCCCAGCGGGCGGCCATATCAGGTTCGTTGGCCCACATCCAGCGGCGCTGCGCTTTGCTTTTCATCGGCATGTTGGTCGAATTATAGGCGAAGTCGCGGAGATCTACCGACCAATCTCAACATTGTCTTGCAACGAAATCTCTCCGCGGTGGTAGGCAGCGAGAGCCTCTTGCTTCGAAGCAAAGTGCTTTGCTTTCCCTCGTTTGCCGGGAGCGGTGGCTTTGTACAGCCCTAAGACGGCTTCATGTTGGGGTGCGATGTTGAGCTGTCCGGGTTGCTTGTCGCTGAAGATGAGGTTCGACAAGGTCATATTTTTGACGTCGGCGATACCCCCAGGGGTAACTGGAGCGTGGACCTGGATTGCATCACCATCGTAATCAGCGCTCATGCCCTTTTCAGCGAAGGGGTTTAGCCGGATGGTTTTCCCTTCCACGATTTTCGGGAAGGCACCGACGATGTTGAAGCGGTGTAGCGACGGTGCTCGATTGATCATGACGGGGCGTTCCTGTGCCTCCGTAAGCAGTTCGTTCCGTGCCAGGGGTCGTTTTTCCTCGACCATCTTCTGCGCGTCGGTGGCAGAGTAGCCTTTTTTCACTAGGCGCCCGATGACGAATTTCCCGTACATCCCCCAGAGCATGTCCTCAGGAACACCAACTTCGTCCATATTGAGGGTTGGATCGGGGGCGATAGTCGCACGCCCGGAGACATCCTGTTGTCGCTTCATTAGCTTGGACTGAAAGAAGCCGCTTCCCGGGCGCGTTCCTGCGATGAGATTGAGGTAGCCCTTCGCGCCGCGTTTACTGGTCGTAGGGCTTACGGGGGCGTGGGTGCCGAAGACCGCACCGATTGCTTCGAAGAGGTGGTTGCGCGGATGCTTCAACTCATCCGCCGGGAGCACGCCCTTCACTTCCCCAAGCTGCTTGTTGGCGAGGAACGCGTCACGGTAGAGCAGGTTCGCGTCCCCCACCTGGAGGCGCCCGTCTTTGAGAGGGAGCACAGGACGGATGATTGGCGGCGTTACAGGGATTTTGGACAGCACATAAGCGTCCTGTGGTTTCAGGTTCTGTGCCTTGAGGGCGTTAAGGTATTTGATCTGCTTAACGGCATCGTCGAGAGAGGCCCCCCGGAGAGTTTCTGTACTCGTGTGTAGCGCGTTGAGCTTGCTGTCGACGTCGATCTTCTTCAGTTCTCGCTTGAAGTAGTCCCCCCCGTGTTGCCCGTGCTGCTCCAGGAACTCCTTCTTCGTCATACCGAGCAAACGTCGAACAGGTTCGACGAAGACCGGATTTACAATGGGTTCGTGCAGGTCGACGTGGGACCACTTCGTACCGTCCGTTCCCCCCGTGACCACGGGGTCAAACAAACCACCGTTTTCAGGCTTGAGGTCCTTCGCTCGGAGCAATTTCTGCGGGGAACGCAGTTTTCCCGCGGACATTTTTGAAATGTCATGGTCGGTCAGGGGGCCGAGGGCAAGGCGATTTCCCTGCTTGTCGACCTTGACGCCAGCGCCCTGAAGCGCGGTGAGGAATTTGTTGTACGTGAAAGAGGTCTGAGGTGCAGGCGTGGGGAGGCCGAGTTGAACTGATCGCCAGAATTCGTCGTTCCTCTGTCCCTTGATAGATGCCGCTTCCCGCAGAACGTTGCGCGCGTTATGCGCGACTAAGCCATCGAATTCCATCTTGCCGAGGGCCTTGGCGCCGTCCGCACCGCCTCGTGCAGGTTGCTGATTAAAGTCGTAGCGTTCTGCCCCGTGCGCGGCCCAGTTGGAATCCGTCGTCTTGAACAGCTTGAGGATGTAGCTCTTTCCGACGAACACACCGGGGATCTTTTTCCCCGTCTCGGGGTCGAATACCACCTCTTTGTCGTGGAGGCCGTGCTTTTTGAGCTGCCTTTTGGCGAATTCCACGTTGTCACTCGGGTGGAACTGGTCAAGGACCATTGGTTTGCCGGTCTTGTCCGCGACTTTGCCGAGGGCTGCTTCAACGATTTGCGCAGGATTGATGCGAGATACAATACCGGCGGACGTGAAGATGAGGTCGATGGGCTTCCTGTTTTCCCCGTGTATCATGAGGTGATCTGGAATGATCTTAGCGATGACGCCTTTGTTGCCATAGCGACCGCTGAGCTTGTCGCCAATTCCAAGACGCTCCTCGGTCTTGACTGTAACCGTAATGCGCCGGGCGGTTTTGACAACGTCCATGACGAGGCCAGGCCGATCATGGTCCCAGACTTCAGTCTCCTCGACGTATGGACGTACGAGGGACTTAGAAAGGCGGCCCAGGAGAACGGCGTTTCCAGTGGCTTTTGTCTCACGCACGGCGACGATCAGGGGGTCGTGGGGCTGTACCGTGGTGCCCTTTTTTACGACGCCAGAGTCATCTAGCTGTCCGTATTGGACGGCGGAATACAGGCTACCGAAATACGCTTTGTGTTTATCCCTGCCGGGCGTGAGGTCACCGTCGAGCTGCATGACGTACTTGTACATGTGCTCCGACGTCATGCGGTTGGCTGCCCCCTCCGAGATGACGAGACCGTCGTTTGAATTGAGCCCGCGGTACGGCATGTAGGCAACGCTCAGATTCGTCCCTAGCGCGAGCGTGTCGTTCTTCGTGTAGTTCGAGTCGGCGAGGTGCTGGCCAGCGCGAACCTTGTCACCGGCGTTCACCGTGAGGTTGTTGTGGAGGTATGACTTGGCGGCGAGGGGGAAGTTCTGGTCGTAGTGAAGGCGAAGGAGTCCGTCATCGCCCGCGAGCTTGAGGAAGTCTGAGTAGAACTCGTCGTCTTCTTCGTAGGAGCCGCGCTTGAAGAACGGAGGCACTTCATTCTCGGGGCGTTTCCAATGGTACTGTGTGCGGCCTCTTCGTTCTCGCACGGGCGTGAACCCTTGCTCCTCATTCAGGTGCTGCATCGCAGCCGCGTTTGATTCGGGCCCTACGCTGGAGAGGATCGAGTCGTATTCCTGTTGAACGCGTTCTCGCAGGGCACGGGCAATTCCTTGGCGACGGTACTTTGGGTCAACGACTGTTGAGTTGATCCAAGCGTCGGGGTCCAGTTTTTGAAGTGACTCGGGTGGCCCTCCAGGGCCTTTCCAATCGCCCAGGGGGTCACCGGGGTTCACTCGCGTGACTCCCGCGAGTTGCCCATCAGAGAAAACACCAAACATACGGTCCGTGTCTCTCGGGTTGTCAACACCACCCCAAGTTTGCCCTTCGAGCGCTTTGCCGAGCGCTTTGTGCGCATCAGTCTCGAGGGGTTTGACGTCCCAGTTGGCGGCGCCTCGCTTTGTTTGCGTTGGGCGCAGGTAGATGTAGTCCTGGTCAATTTTTTCGATGGTTCCCGCGACAGGCGCCGTCGGGACGATCAGAGAGACCATGTGTTGCTCCATCGACTGGCGTGGATTCCAGGAGCTGACCTGCACCAGAGGCGCTTCACGATTTACGAGGGAAAGGGCCTGGGCCTGCTGTTTCGCGCCCATGAGGACACGGTTTCCCTGCATACCGCCGATGAGTGGGAGCAGGTTCGTGGTTGGCCCGTATAGGTCCGAGGCGTGGTCGACTTGGTGGGTAACGTGCGCGGCGCCAATACGTTCGATCTTTCCGTTTCGCATGACGTCCACGACACGCCCTTTCCCGAGCTTTTCGTCAGGAAAGGCGACAACCGCGTTTGCAACGTCTGCTGCTTTGAGGGGGACCCGACGTCCGGTTTTGACGTCACGGAGCATCGCGTAGAGATTGCCAGCGTCGTCGCGACGCGTGGTCATTGCCGCGCGGATGTCTATACCGCCTTTGAAGCTCTCTGGAGTACGGGCAGGGTCCATCACGGCGAAGTGCGTTGCGTGTAGCTTACGAGCCTCGAGTGGGATCGCGCGGTCGGAAGAGATTGCGCCTTCACCTAGCGACGTGACCCGGACGGCGGAGTCCATTAGCTCCATCGGGTTGATTTGCATTGGAACAGATGCGAGCGAGGACTTCGCAAGGAATGAGTGTACAGCACGGGTGAAAGGAGCAGAAGGTAACGCTTTTCGTATATCACCCTTGTGAGAATCGAGTTTCAAGCCGAGCTTTCCTTTGAGACCGCGGGCGTCGAGATGGAGGCGCTCTTTGATGAAGTCATCGACGGAGTGGAAGGTCTTGAACTCGAGGGAATCGCGGTCGTCAGTGTCTTCCGCCTGGCGGTGGACGTCGAGCAGCTTTGCCGACGCGGACAAAATCGCGAGAGGTGAGGCCCTGTCATGGGCGGTGCCGAGGGTGCGCTTAGTAACCTCGGGGGACATTTGCGTTCTGTCGAGGTAGTCATGTACCGCTTTTACACGGTCATCATGTGTCTTGTGCACCTGTTGCGCGGGGTGGATGAAGCTCTTGTAGAATTTCTCCACATATCGATCGGGGTCCTTGAATGCCGCGCGGTTTGTCTCAGCGATTGTTGCCCCCCAGTTTTTTGCAATATCCTGATGAGGGATACCGAGAGCCCGTAGGACGGGGTACAGGGGGGTGCGGGAAGCACTGCTCGTGGGCTGTGTATAGAGGTATCCTTTGGCCGGGTCCATGAGAACGCGGAAGTTGGATCCTTTTGAAAGGTTGAAGGTAGCCTCGAGTTCGTCGTTGCCGCGGCGACGGGTATAGACCCCAGGCTTCGTTCGGATCTGGTTCGAGACGCTGTACTCAGTACCATCGACGATAAAAGTGTGCCGCGGGGTGAAGTACGGGAGCTGCAGCAGCGTGAAGTCCCGTGCCTCGTTAACGACTTTTCCCTGCGCGTCTTTGACAACGATGTCACCCCGCACACGCTCGGATAGCGTCTTACCGGCGAGTAGCGCATCTTTTTGCTGTCGCGACGAGTATTCTTTTTCCTCAACACGCGGGTTGTTGATGGCGACAGAATAGTTCTTGGTTTGGAGTGGAAAGGACTCCGATAGCCCCTCGAGCGTTTTTCGTCGGATGTTTTGTCGTCGTGTGAGCGAGTCTATAAGGACAGGCGACAGGTCTTTGTCTTTGGGCATCGGGTCCCTCTAAGCTTGCGGCGGTTCCTTGGTACAAGGAGGCATCGAAGAGATTTAGCTATCGTGTCGCCTTCGTTCTTCTTCGTCCTCGTCTTTTTTCTCAGGGGGAGGCTTGTACGTAAGGTAGTTGATCACGACGACGCAGTCGCCTTCTTTCGTGAAGTGACGTTCCTCGTAGCGCAGCACCGCGTTCCCGTTGAGGATCTCGTTCAGTGTAGTTTCGTATGCGCGAACGTCGCTTGGAAGTTCGTAGTACTCGACGTGCGCTTCATAGTTGTACTTTGGGATCCCCGGGATCTTCGCAGGGTCCTCCTCCTCGTCTATGTTCCTGAGTTGGTGGTCATCAGGGATAGGCAACGGAAAAGGGCTCGAGACATCAACGCCCATTACACCCCCCTGAGGGGTTCTCTGTGCACTCTCGATCAGGTCGGCGAACGTGGCAGGCGCGTCATTTTTGCCCATGGTCTCATCCTATCGAAAGAGGGGTATTGCGCAATTGCTATTGAGCGGGGGGCATTCCGCCGTCGCCGCCGCCGTTATTCATTCCATTGGCGTCACGTGCTTGTGTGACGGCTTCGTAGTGCATAGCTGTCTGCTCGTCTTCTAGGCGCGACTTCACGACGGAGTACATGACGTAATCCTCCATCTGCAAAGCATGCATCTGTGACCGACGCATGCCGGGGTCGAGGCCCATGAACTCTTGCACCAGCATGTCGGCCTGGCCGATAACGCGCTGTTGGTCGTATTGGAGCCCCTGCTGTCCTACGGCTTGCTGTGACTGTACCTGCGCGGCCAAGGTGTTCTGCAGGCTCTGTATCTCGACCTGCAGTTTTTGCTGGGAGCGCACCTCGTCCAGCTGTTCCTGAACACGTTTCTGGCGTTCTTCTGCCGGGTCGATGTCGAAGGCTTCGCCAATAGTGGTCTTTGAGATCCACGGCCCCTCGGGGTCCGCCGAGTTGAGCTGAATGAGCAGCGTCTTTTGTTGGACGTCGTCGATAAACTTGAACGGCGCCAGCTCCGTCTCGACGGAGGCCCAGCCGAGCATCTTGGCCATTTTATCAGTGAGCCACTGGAGCAGGTCGTTAAGGTCACCCGTTTGGTGAAGGAGCTGGTTCTCGAGGACACGGAGCTGGATGCCAGAGCCCATAGCGCTGAAGCCGCCGTAGATGAACTCCTTGGGCAGCCCGAGGGCTGCGATGATGTTGTCCTCCGCTGCCTGGACCTCGCCGAGGGTCATGAGGGCGCGGGCCTGGCCACCGAGGTGGGTGATCTCAGCGGGGATGGGGCTCCACATGATGTGGAGCGGGTCGCGGCGCCAACGCTTGATGTTCGTTTTCATCTCTCCGGCCCAGCGATTGAGAGAGATGCGCTGGACGGGGTCTCCGTCGGAGGAGGCCTGCTTGGGGGAGATGATACGGAACGGGACGACGTAGTCGAGTGCGATGGCCTCATTGGCTTTACGCAGTACAGCGGCGTAGAAGAAGAGCTTGATGGTCGATGCTAGCGGCGGAAAGCCCCATTGGGCCTCAATGCCAGCGGGGGCGTCCATCTTCATGTGGAAGATTTGTCCCTCAGCGAACTTGAAGATCTTGTCGCCTTGTATGGCTTTAAGGAACTCGACCGGTAGCGTGTTGATGAGATGCTTGCTGCCGTTGGTGACCCGCTCCTTGATCTCCTTCGGGATGGTCCAGTAGTACTCACTATGGTCGGTAATCGGGTTGTAGTCGATGTCGATCAGCTTCGGATCCCACCTGATGATGGCGACCTTGTCGGCGCGGGTCAGGCGTTTGTCAACGATCGTGCCGCTCACCGCGCCGGCGCAGTGCGGGCAGTCGTACTTGAAGACGAGTTTCTTTGGTTCGTATTTGTAGTCGACCGCCGTGATATTGGTGAGGTGCTCGCACTTGGGGCACTTCAAGAAACGAATGAAGGGGGTGTAGAGCGAGGCGAAGAAGTTGCCGTAGACGAATTTGTCGACGGCGGCCTGGTAGAGGCGTCGCTTGGTCTTCAGCGTCTTCTCGTGGAGCTTCTTCCACTTCTCCTTCAACGATTCGTTGGTTGTGTCGTAGAGGATATCCGTGATGGGGTAGGTGCAGAACTTTTGCAACGCCGCGTAGATCTGCGAGCAGTTGAAGTACAGGTACTCACAGAGACGGAACAGGTCCTTCAGTTTCCGGGGGGCGAAGGCTGTCAGGAAGTCGAACAGCGGCGACCCATGGGAGCTGGTCGGGGACAACATGTCTGAGATGGTGGGGTCAGCAGCTGGGTTCGCCATGGTTTGTTCCGCCTTTGTTCACGTATTGTAGGCCAGCACTGCGATTGGCCACGTCTAGTCGAATTCAGTGTGGAATGAGCCTGGGATGTTTATCCCGTAGCCCTCTGTCCGGGCGTTATGGTACATCTTGGCGCTCGTTCTAGTCGAGGAGAGATAATGAATGTGACAGTCCGTTTGGGGCGTGCGAGTAACGGCGTTCCCGTCTTCACGATTTCGGAGCAGTCGGCTGAGTTCGGGAGACCGTTCGGTGCTGTTTGGAATGGTGAACAACGGCTTTGGATGTACCCGGCATTTCTGCCGGCGGCACGATCGGTGATAGCGGACCTCGAGCAGGGGTTCGACAAGCATATCCACTTCGATCTCTCGGAGCCCGTTCAGAAGTACCTGGTGGGGCTCGAGGAGACTGAACGCCGTAAAGAGGCTCTGGCACTCCCTGATGGATTCGAGTTCGTGACGAAGCCCTACGACCACCAGGTGGAGGGGTTGTGCCACGTCTACTACTATCTCCGGGCGGCCCTGTTCTACGCTGCAGGCCTGGGTAAGTCGAAGATCATCATTGATCTGATGCGGTTGATGCACTTCCTGGGGCACAAGAGTCCCACCGTCATTATGGGGCCTGTCGTGACGGTCCTCAATTGGGGCCGACAGATCGACGAGCATTCGGACGGTGCGTTGCGCTGGGGGGCTGTCTTGGGGACGCCGAAGCAGAAGCAGGCGGTCATCGAGGCGACCGCCCGCGGTGAGTTCGACGTACTGCTCGTGACCTTTGATACAGCACGGAACTTCGTCGATCTCATTCACAGGGAGATCCCATACCGGTTGGTCGTTGCGGACGAGAGTCATCGCATCAAAACGTGGGGCACTGGTGTGACGAGGGCTGCGCATGAGATCGGCCAAAAAGCGTCCCGCAAGATTATCATGACGGGCACCCCCACGCTGGGTTCTCCGCTGGACCTCTACGGGCAGTACCGCTTTCTGGGCGATTGCTTCATGCCGGAGCCCTACCACAAATACAAGCGGAAGTTCCTCAACCATGCGGGTCCGAATTCGCACGTGGTTCTGGGGTACAAGAACCTGGACATTCTGAATGCCCGCACCGGTCTTCTGGCAATACGCAAGACCAAGGAGGAGTGCCTGGATCTACCGCCTCAGACTTTGATCAATCTCGAGTTTGAGATGTCCAAGCACCAGAGCACGGTTTACAACCAGCTCGTGATGGAGATGGGAGTTGACGTGGTCAACCTCATCCACATGTTGGGTGGGATGGGGGCGGTTACGGACGCGCTTCCGCCGGACTCAGTGCTCCCGCACATGGCTGTCCTCCTGAACAAGTTGCTCCAGGTCTCGTCGGGGTTTTTGATTACCAACGCCACTCTGGGGCTCTGTGACGACATTGAAGAGGGAGGATGTCCACACAAGTTCGCCTGTGTTCCCAACGGCATCCGGCCCGGGACGCCAGCGTGTGCGGTGACTCAGACACGCCTCGAGGACCAAGTCACGGTCTTCGACAAGAACCCGAAGCTCGAGGCTCTCATGGAGCTACTCGACAGCATCCTCGTCGACCCTCCCAACAAGACCATCGTCTGGGGCTACTACAAGAAGGAGCTGGACATCATCGGCGAGCGGCTGGCGCGGATGGGCGTCGGCTACGTGCGCGTGGACGGCAGTACCGGGAGCAAGATTCAGGCGCGAGCTGACCAATTCAACGACGATCCCGATACACGTGTCTATTTAGCCCAGGTCTCGACCGGAGTTGGGATCACGTTGAATGCTGCCGCGTACATGGCCTATTACTCGCTCCCGTATTCGCTCGGATCCTACCTCCAGAGCTTAGACAGAAACTACCGAATTGGGCAAACAAAGAACGTGACAGTTTGGCGATTACTAGGTAAACAGACAGTGGACCCGGCAATCGTGCATTTGCTCGACAACAAAGTAGAGGTCGATAGGGTGTTGGCCACGAAGCTCGCTTGCATCTTTTGCGACCGCAGTATCCCCTGTCTCGCCGGAGGCGTGTCCTTGTTCGACGCCGCGTGTAAGTACCAGCGTAACATGTCGCGCCCGGTGCTGAGAGCGCAATTCGTAGATGTTACGGAGGGCTAGTGAAGATCAAGGTCACGTACGAGAAGAAGGACATCCTACGCCTGGTACACAAGGATATGCAGGCTCAAGGACTTCGGCTGAAGAGTGGGACCACGCTCGCATATAAAGGAGCGCTCCAGGTTGGATTTCAGGTAGAGACCGAAGATGAGGGTCCTGAATCCTCTACCCTCGACGAGACAATTACATCAGCGCCGCTCTCAGCCGACACACCCCCTGAGGCGTTGGCGCTCACTGCAGCGGAAGAAGCCGTAGGGATGGGGAGTGTTTTGGGCGCGTCCAAACAGCTTGTAATGACCCAGCCAGGGAAGTTCGAGCCGAAGGGTCCGCGCACCCTCGTTAGAAACGACATGATGCAGGAATTCGACGAATTCCCGGAGGATAACTAGTGGCAATACCCGGAATGGACGAGATCGAGGACATCCTCGACCCAGTAATACCAATCCCCGATGACGTTGGACCGTCGTTGTCGGACATCCTGCCGCAGGGATATCTCTCAGTTTCCCAGGCGACCATGGTCCTCAAGTGCCCGTACTCGTGGTTCCTGAAGTACGTGCAGCGGTGCAGGGGCGCTGCGTCTGCGCGGATGTTCCAGGGCATCCAGGTTCACCGTGCAGTCGAGCACATGCTCGAAACCCTGCTCTACACCGGAGCACTGCCCCCCTTGGATGTGTCGACGGACGTGTACTCCGACACGTTCAACGAACAGATCAAGCTCATTGACGACTGGGAAGGCCAGACCCAAGGGGAGGTGAAGGACCTCGGGATCAAGTGTACCAGGGTCTACCACCAGGAAGCCTCCGGCGTCGCGATGCCCGTGAACGTCGAGAAAACGTTCTCCACGGTCATCGCTATCCGTACGTCTGACGGGGTGGAGATCCAGCTCCCCGTCCTCGGGCGTATCGACTCTATCCAGGTACAAGCGTTCAACGAGCAGGAGTACCAGGACATCCGCGAGAAGGTTGCCCCGGCGCTCACCCAACAGAAGGAAGCTGGCGCGAAGCGGCTCACGGAGCCCAAGGTTACAAAGCCCCTGCGCGTCCATGACTTGAAGGTTGTGACGAACAGGTGGAACGAGGACAAGATCAAGAACTCGCTCCAGTTCATGCTCTACGCCGGCGTCGAACACGTGCCCGACATCCAGGTCGACCAGATCATCAAGGGCCAGGCCAAGGTACCGAAGCCGCGCTACGAAGCGCTCACGAGCATAATGACCCCCGCAGACGTCAGCCACGGCGTCAACGTCTTGAGCGGCGTCGCGGAAACTATCGCGTCAGGCCGCTTCCCGCTGTGTGACCCATCGTGCTGGTGGTGCAGTGATAAGTGGTGCTCCATGTGGAGCTTTTGCCGAGGAAAAAAGTAGACCCCTAAGGAGAAAAAGACATGGCTACTCCGCAGACACAGACTCCCAAAGACAGCAAGCCCGCGGCTAAGCCGCCAACCAACGGTGCCAACGGCGCCAAAGACACTGAGACCACCACGACGGAGACCGAAGAGACGCCCAAGCGCGCGAAGAAGTACATCTTCATCGTGACCGGGCAGATCAAACAGTTCGAGAACGCCCGGGAGGCCGAGGCGTTCTTGAACAGCGGGGAGGACGTTCCCGAGACTTTCGAGGTCATCAAGGGAAGCCGGATCGAGCAGAAGCAGAAGGTGTCCTTGCGTTAGTAGTTAGTTGAAGGGGGCGCCACGCTGGATGGCGCTCCCTTTCCTGCGTGAAGAGAGGCCCGCGATGGAAAAGTACGGCGTTGTCACAGAAGAGCCGCCCAAAGAGGCGGAGGACAAACCAAAGAAAGACCCCGAGTGTCCCCTGTGCAAGCAAGCCTTAGAAGGCGACGCCAATGTTCCAAAGTGCCCCCTACACGGCACCAAGCCGTTCGAGAAGTAATGGCGGCACGTAAAGGGGGGTCTCGCAGCGGTCTCAGTCTCAAGGTGACGGGCGACATCGTCCGGCGTCTTGCTAGTATTCGTGCCTTATGGCTCGCTGTCTATAACGACCCAGACTCATCAGTACAAGATGCAGCGGTGGAATTCTATCACGCTGTTGGTCAGCTGCTCGAGGGGCGCCCTCTAGAGCAGATGGAGTTTCAAAAAATCAACAAAGAACACGTGCTCGAGCACGTACAGGAGGGCTAGTTGGGTCGAAATGTAATCGAGAAGGTTCTCTACCGTCGCCGAAGATTCGTGACGCGAAAACGTATCTTGACCGCGGCAGAGGTCCTCTCGAAACTGTTACCAGTGGTAGCGCCAGGAAAGGCCGCAACTGCTGGCGTAGTGGACGCCCTAGACGCCATTGTTCGCCACGCCGACAACGATCTGTCGGTGGTCGTCGATAATTCTCCTCGACTACGACGCCGCATCAAGGAGCTGAAGCGGCAGCTTCACGAAACCCCCGATACCGCCGGCGCGGAGAAGCTCCGGACAAAGTTAGATATTCTCCATGAACTGCTGGTGGAGGACGCAGAGGTCCCCGATGAGTGAGATCCGACAAATGGTTCCCTACGCCGACATCGTTATCGGCGATGACTTCAATTCTCGCGAGAGTTTCCGTGAGTTCGCTAAAAAGGCGTTCGTTACGGCTGAGGGAGAGGAGTCTGTCCTCAAGGCGCCCGCAGCGCTGAAGAAGGTGCTCACCGACCACGAGATGAAGATGCTGGACAGCCTGAAGCAGCTGTCCTCCTCGATCGAGCAACACGGGCTAATTCAGCCGATTGTTGTACGTGAAGGCGGTCCGTCGAAGACCTCCAAGAAGAGGCGCTACTTTCTCATCGCAGGGGAGCGGCGCTACTGGGCTATTAACCTGATCCGTGCGAACAGCAATAAGTTCAAGCAGGTCGAGGTTAAGCTGAAGAAGTGCAATGCACTCGACAGCGCGTTGGTCAACCTCCTTGAGAATCTGCAGCGCGCCGACCTCGAACCTCTTGAGGTCGCCCGGGGTATCGCGAAGCTCATGGAGCTGGGCGGCATGTCTCAGGCTCAAGTAGCGAAGAGCATGGGCATGAGTGAGCCGTACGTGTCCCAGCACCTAGCGCTCCTACGCGCGGCACCGGAGATTCAAGCGGCGGTAGCGGCAGGGACTATCACTGCGACGCACGTCCGGGAGATGTCCACGCTCCCTGTTTCCACGCAGAAGGAGATTCTCCAATCCGTCACCGACAAGATGGACAAGGGAGAAAAGGTCACGGTTCTGGACATCAAAGAGGAGGCCGACAAACACAAGGCGGACCTCGGTATCAAGAAGACACGGTCGCGCAAGGGGTCGAAGGACGCTGTCGAGTACGACAAGGACAAGATCGCAGCGGCCAAGGAGGTCCTCGGCGACGTCGAGATCAAGATGCGCCCGGTAAGTGCCGCGCTCGAGCAGTACGGCATCTTGATCGCACGTTTGGAGAACCCTCAAACAAGCGACGAGACCAAGGTAGTGACCCGGATCCAGATCAAGTGCTCCGAGTTCCACATGGGCGTACGAGCGAAGCTGTGAGTACCCCTGCGCAAGTCGACCTCGAGACGTACGTAGCGATTGCGGACGAGGTCGACGAAGTAGACCTTGTCCTCCCTATCAAGGGTCTCGTGCCGCCCGCCACGATTGACAACCTGCGGCGGTTAGGCCGCCTCTCCTTGTTGAACACCGAGGTCTTGCTGTCCTTGATCGGACAGGCGCCTATTGACCCGTTCGGGGTTTATGGGGCACTCCAGGGCACCGGTGTCTGGGCCTTCAACGCCCTAGACTTCACGGCAGTACAGGTCCTGGCCAAAAAGGGGGCGAAGCCTGTAGCGATGATGCGCATTGATCTGATGTCGGACGACATCACGCTGGTGGCTTTGAAGAAGGGCCAGCTGGTTGCGCACACGACCCTCGAGGCCGACTTCATCGTCTCGAAGTTGAAGGAGCCTGGCGTTACGGAAGATGAGGTCTTTCGCTGGCTCAAGGGCTATATTGACGCCGCCGTTAGTGACGGCATGACAAATGCCGCAGACTAGTAGACACTAGTAGACACTAGTAGACGTCGCGTGACGTTTGAATAGCGCGCGTCTCTAGTAAGTCCCGGAGCAGGTGGACACCGCTGATCTTGATCTGGCGCACTCGTTCCGGGCACATCCCAAGGATGGCTGCGATCTGCACGAGGTTTCGCGGGTCGTCCTTAGTTCCAAAGTACAGGTTCAATACTGTCTGTTCACGCGAAGGGAGCTGCCCGATAACCCGTCGTAGTAGGTGGTTCGACTGCAAGGTATCGTAGACGGCTGGTGTACTGTTTGGATCGTCGTCAGCAGATTCCCGCAGGTCATCGAGGGCAACGGTGCGCCCTTCGGGGGCCTCGGGAACCATCTTACGGGTCTTCGGGTGATTGGGTCCGTCTGTTTGGATCGCTTTCTGGTATTCCTTAGCGCGCCGGCGCTGCGCTTTTTGACGGTGAGTGGGAACGTGTACGACGGAGGAGGTCCTGTAATCCTCGTCGGCGATTTCCTTTTGGACCCACCATCCAGCGTACGTCAGAAAGCGTGGCGCGGGTTTCCGCTTGAGGTCGTACTTATCGACCGCCTTGATGAGGCCAATGTTCCCGGCGGCGATAAGGTCCGGGAGACGGTCGGGGTCACGGGAGCGTTTCCGGGCCAGTGTCACGACGAAGCGTAGATGTGACTGCACCAGCGTGTTTCGCGCGACGCAGTCTTCCTTTTGCTGCCAAAGACGAATCAGGCGGCGCTCCTTGCGCTTGTCGACGATGGGTACCGTTTTGGCGATATCCCCGAAGTAGAGCACGGCGCTGTGCGCGGCATTCGTGTCCATGTAGTTTGACGGTAACAGTACCGCCGGGGGGCCGCAAGAAGAGTTCTTTACGCGGTTTACTCGGCCTCTTTTCTGCTGCCCAGATTTCGCGGGGTTCGAGCGTTTCGAATGAATCGACAGTTTACGTCGATTCACGTGCTGAAACTGCTTGCCACTCGGGTTTCGAGCAGCCTAGGATGACTCCACCAATCGAAATTATTCGGTGATTGGTTGTCGCAATAACGCATAACGATAAGGAAATTTGAAATGTCGAAAAATGGTAAGAAGACCTCAGATGAGAAGGCGCCCGTCATGGACGCTACGGCTACTGAGGCGCCGGCCACAGAGGCACTGACGGTGAAGGAACCCGCGAAGGCAGCGCTGACCGTCGTGGACAAGCTCGAGGCGCTCGGGATTGTCATCCCCTCCGAGGCTGAGTTGAGCAAGATGGCCGTGCGTATCGCGGCCAAGCGCGAGGCGTTGACGGACCTCATCGACGATGCGGAACTGACGCCCGAGCTACGCGAGCAGGTCCGCGTCCTCGTCGACCTGGCGAACCCCGCCAAGCCGGGCATGGAGGAGGTCAGTGACACCTGGGCGCCGCCGCGCATCCAGATTCACCAGCCCACCTCCAACGACCCCAAGAAGCCCGAGAGTTCCCGTCCGGGGAACCTCTACAGCACGTCCGGGCAGCTGCTCGAGACCCCGTTCGCCTTCGTGCCCTTCTACTTTCACGAAGAGTTCGTGAACTTCGAGCAGGGCTCCCGCAACCCCGTGTGCCAGTCCCCGGACGGCAAGGTCGGTGGTCAGTACGGGATCTGTGGGAGTTGTCCCTACCTGCCCTTCGGCAAACAGCGCGGTGGCAAGGGCCAGCAGGAGAAGACCGACTGCAACTCGCAGATCGTCGTCGCGATGTTGGCGTCGGACCTGTCGCAGGTCTACACCTGCCAGTTCAGCAAGACGAGCCGGTCGGCGGGCCAGGCACTCATCGCGCTCGCAAAGGCGCACCCCTACCCGTGGAAGCAGACGTACCTGCTCAGCACGGACAAGATCCCAGGGGACCTGGGGACCTACTGGAAGGCTAAGGTCGAGCCCACCGGGCGCGACAACGACGCGGGGGTGTCGAAGATCGCACGGGCTCTTCAGGAGCTGTACCAGGCCGAGCGGAAGCGGGCCCTCGGGGACTTCCATCTCCGCATCGCGTCGGCTCCGTTGCAGGCTGCCCAGATGGAGGCGGCTGTCTCTGAGTCCGCACTCGCTGCAGGTCTCGACGATATCGAGCCCGACCTGGGGGCTGAGGAGTCGTCGGCGCGCACTGCGTCGAAACCGATGTAGTTGCTCGTCGAGGGAACCTGAGACGTAAACCCTGGTTCCACGGAAAGCTGGGCCGTCCAGCTTTTCGTCGAGGATGGAGAGTTATTCCACCGTCTATCTTCGACGAGAGGCTGGACATTTCTCACGGGGGTTTTTGATTTGGCACCAGATATTTCACTGCTAGCGGCGCAGTACGCGCCATGGTCAATCTCGAAGGCAGGCACAGCCAATACGTGTGCTGCCCAGTTCAAACACAAATACATCGATCGAACGCCGGGGGGTGTTTCGTCGTCGGCGAACAAGGTGGGCACCGCGGCGCACACCGTTCTTGAGCATCGCGTGGTAGGGACCTCCGCCGACGATGCACGCAAGCTCGCCCTCGAGGCGACGCCCCTTACCGCCCAGGAGCGGGAAGACCTGCGGGTCTTAGACGATGCCATCGAGGCGTTTCTGACACGCTTTGATGGATTTTGTCGGCGAGAACGTGTCACGGAGATCTTCAGAGAAGTCGCCTGGGGGATCACTGCGGACGGTAAGCCCACGGAGTTCTTCGCGGATGACGTGTATTTCCGTGGGAAAGTCGACCTCAGCGCGCTCACCGAAGAAAAAGACCTGTACGTAATCGACCACAAGTCGGGCGTAGCGAAGGTCATCGGCAAGGACCTGACGAAGAAGCAACAGCTCTATTCGTACACGGTTCTCGCCACTGCCAATATCCCAGACTTGAATGGAGTCCGCTGCGGTATCAACTTCCTGCAAGGGAAAGAGGACATCCGCCTTCAGTGGTTGGACTACATCTCCGCGGTTAGCGTGGCGACCGTCTACACGCCCTGGCTGTACAACCATCTCAATGACGTCGCGGAGAATCTTGTCGAGCCGTTCACCGCCAAGCCGCGGGCAAGCTGGCCGTGCAAATGGTGTGACTTTCGCCTGGTCTGTAAGCCCTATCAGGAGTTGACCGGCGGTGCCTAAAGGTAAAAAAGCGGAGAAGAAGATCCTCTTCAATAAGCTCCGCGAGATCTGGCGTGATCTATCAGTCGGGGACTGGCTCTCTATTGCCACCGAGTTCAAGCCCGACTCCGGGTGGTACGGGACGTCGAACATCAAGGGGTGTTGCCCCTTCCACGATGAGGATACGCCGTCGTTCGTGATCACCCCGCATAAGGGCATCGCCAAGTGCTTTGGGAGTTGTCACAAGACATGGGTCAACCCGGTTACGTTCGTTGCTGCGCTGCAAGCCGAGCGCGGCACGCCGCCCAATGTTGGCGAGGCAATTCAGTACCTGCGTAAGCGGTTTGGCCTCAAGGCAGCGATCCCGGACGCGTTGTACGAGAAGGTCCGCGACCACTCGATTCAGCAGAACTACAAACGGGTCTTCACGCAGTTCTTCGGCAAACTGCTCTTCGATGCGATCTTCGCGTACCCGAACATGGATGCGGCGGGTTTCGGCTGGGCCGAAGTGGCCGTCAAGTACCTCATCGAGCGCAACCTCGGTGACTATTCTCCTGCCGAGATTCGCCCAATAGTAGAGAATCCTGAGAAGGCCCCGTGCCCCGGGGACCCGCTGGGCATCTGGCACACGATTGTCGGGAGCCAGCTGCTCGGTCTCTTCCCGCCAGAGTACCTCGTGTCGAATCACTTCGGGGCAGACTCAGAAGAGATGAAGTGGTTCAAGAGCTACTTCGGCGCGTACACAGGAGCACAAGTAGGGCAAAACTTCCACGGCTTCCTCGTCATGCCGCTACACGACGAGCCCGACTCCGTGTGTCGTTTCAAGATGCGGCAGCCGTCGAAGAAGGACAAAGTCATCTTCTTTGTCGACGACCCCTACGAAGCTGAGATGGGGGACTTCCGCGGCCTCTATGGACTGCACCACTACCGCGCCTTCATCGGCGCTAAGTCGGTCGACGACCATTCGATGGTCGAAGACTGTGTCGTAGTCGAGGGCGAGTTCGACGCGCTCGCCTGTATTGCCCAGCAGACTGCCCGCATGAGGGACGACTTCATCGTGCTCGCGACGGGCGGGGCGGCGGTGCAGCCGCTTACACGCCTGTTGAACTACGGCCTACGCATGGTCCACGTTGTCCAGGACCGAGACCAGGCGGGGATTGGCGAGACGCAGAAGATCCTCAAGAAGTCAGCCCACGAGAAGCTCACGTTTCGCGTGTTCAACTGGCCTGACGAGTACAAGAAGTGGAAAGACCCCACCAACCCGGATGCCCGTATCAAGGACCCCGACGAGGCCATCAGGCACCTCGGCTACCCGAAGTTCGCCAGGCACGTCAACGATACGAACAATTACTGGTCTGTCCAGGAGTGGTGTTTCTCCCAGGCTTCTCGAGAGATTTCCGCTGCCCCCATCGACGACATAAAGCGGCGCTCGAATATCGCGATGGAGTGGGGGCGGCTCATTCGACATGAGCAGACGTGCAAGATCTATTGTGAAAGCATCGAGCGCGCCTTTGGCATCGATGCTGTACTGCTCCTGCGGGAGACGCTCACCAAGGACGAGAGCGAGGAAGCTTTCATTACCCGGTTGGCCAACGTCATTCGGGACGGGTTCCACCTGATCGGGGTGAAGAGGGGCGAGAACCGCAAGAAGATTCTCTACATCTGGAGCAAGGCAGACCGTAAGACTGAGCAGCTCCCATTGAACGATGAGCGGGCGCTCGAGACAATGCTCGCGCAGACCTATGGAAACATCTTCGACTTCGTGGCCAGTACCACCGGCGACCCCGGCTTCATGACCGACGGCGAAGACACTGCGTTCGGGGTGGAGGTCCGCGCCAAACGGTACCGGACCTACGCTAACTTCGCCTTCCTGGAACTGGCGAAAGGGCTGCCCTCGCTGGACCACGCGGTGACCAAGGCCCAAGGGATCCATTACATCGGGGAGACCGAGGGGGAACACAATTCGTACTTGATCAATGGGCAGGACGTCTACCATATCCTGCACGCAGGCGAGCGCTACGAAGTGGTCGCGCTAGATGGCCCCAGTCACAACGGCGTTATCTTCAACAACACCGCACTCCCCTGGATCGAGTTCGAGAATCCTATGGAGGACCTGCACGCTGACGTCGACATCGTCGACCTCTATAACCGTTCTGTCAACGTGCTCAACACCGGCTGGACCTTTCGTAACCAGGACCTGGACTGTACCTTCTTAGGTACACATATGATGACCATCGCGGTCATGTCGGCCTTCCATCGGCAGACCGCTATCATAGTGAACGCCGAGCACGAGTCGGGGAAAAGTCGCCTGGTCTCGGGGCTCATTGGCGGAGCCAGCTTTCCCCGTATTCACATTGTGGCGCACGCGATCACCATGCACGGTTATTCTGCGGCGGCTATTCGCCAAGAACGGAACAACAGCTCGCTCCTGCTCTGTCTCGAGGAGTTCGAGGATTACGGCGGTCACGACCCTAAGTCGATGCGTACTCGCGCGGTGCTCGAGATGTTCCGTGACCTCATCTCCGAGAAAGAGGTTCGGGTGTCCATCGGAACGGTGACAGGGGAGGCGCGAACGTTCCATTTGCGCTTCCCCGTAGCTGCCAGCGCGATTCGTCCCTTGCGTGACGCTGCGTCGCTGTCCCGCTTCGTCGTGTTCGAGCTGGTCAAAGACCCGACGCGTATTGATCCGGTGCAGGCGGTGCAGGAGTCTATCGGAGAGGCTGGGATCTACAGCCTCAAGCGCGACCTGGCCGTTGGGCTTCTGCGACACATCCCGCGGCTGCGCGAGTTACAGCTCGAAATTGAGCGTGAGTACTCCGCCGGCGCGTCGCTCCCAGCGCACGCATCATCCCGGTTCCGAGAGTCTCTTTACCCCGTTCTGACAATGATGAAGTTCGTCCGGGAATACGGGCTTGCGCACGGGTACGAACCTGACCAGCTCCCCGACTATAAGACCTTCGCGTACGATTTCGCGGAGAGTCGCAAAGGGATGCTTGCTCGGTTGAAGACAACCTCGGAGAATGAACAAATCTTCGAGGCAATCCTCAGCTCCCCTATTAGCGTCGAACGAGACGCCGGGCACATGTCGGCGGTGACCAGTATCCGCAACATGTTGGTTGACCCAAACAACATCGGGATGATCAACAAGACGCGCATGGGCGTCTACCTCGACATCAAGAACGAGTGGCTGGCCGTTCACTGGCTCCAAGCACAGCAAGGAGTGCTGTCCCATTCGCGCTTCAAGACCGAACACGTGAACTTCCTCAAGCAGGTATCGGAGCGGTCGCCACAACATGTACCGGAGACGGTTGCGCGGGCGGCGAAGGTGCTCGAAGGCTTGATGGATGAAATCGGTCCGTGTGTCGACTACGAACAGGTGACCGTCTTCAAGGTGGACCACCTGTTGGCTGCCGCTCGTCAGCGGCGTAAAGAGGCGATGGAAGCAGGTGTGGTGCCTGCTTCGGATATCGCCCCCGAACTCAACATCCCGGGAGAAGGAGATCCTTCGAGACTTGAAACAGACGGAGACATCATCGTCTAGGAGACGTCATGGCTAAGAAGATCGTTCTACCCGACATCCCCGTAGACGACGCGACCATCGCGCCGGACAACTTGTCCAACGCGGCCAAGGGCATCATGTGCAAGGAATGCCCCTTGGTGAAGAAATCCCGCTCCATTGGTGAAGGTGCTCGCGGCGAAGTCGACATCATGTTTGTCGCCGAGTCACCCTCGTCGTGGTCGGTGAACAACCAGCAGGTCTTCTATGGGCGCGGCGGACGCATCCTTCGCAAGACGTGGAAGACCCTCAAAGAGTTGGACCTGAAGACCGGCGGAAAACTGCGGTTCAACCACCTGCGCAAGTGGGACTGCTACGCGGTCCAATGCCAGGTTGAAGAGGGGCGTGAGGCATCGGTCCGCATCCCCAAGACGGTCATTGACCGGTGCTCGTGTTATCTCCGTGCGGCCATTCTTCACAAGCGCCCCAAAGTCATCATGGCGTTTGGTGCGACCGCACTGAAGTCTCTCGGCATCCAGGCCAAGAAGTTCACAGAGGTCCGTGGACAGCAGCTGACAATGCAAATTGAGGGGCACGAGGTCGTGGTCATCCCGACCTTCTCGACGAAGCACCTCATGGCTAAGACGGGTCTCTACAGCCTGTTTTACACCGACGTGATCCGTGGGCTTCGCCTCGCTTCGGGTGTCGACGATGCGCTGGCTAGCACTTCCATCGAGGAGGTCACCAAGAACTACCGCTACGCCACGACAGTCGAGGAAGTGGGGAAGCTATGCGACGACATCATCGCGTACGTTGTTCCCGGCGCCGACGCGGCAGCGAAGTGCGCCCTGGCTGTCGACATCGAGACGAATACCCTGCACCCACAGAGACCTGACGCACATGCTTTGTGCGTCTCGTTCGCGTGGGACACCGGGCTGTCGACAGCTATCGCGCTGGATCACCCAGAGTCTCCCTGGACTCCGGAGGAGTTGGCGGCGGTGTGGGGGCACGTCACCCGTGTGCTCCAGTGCGCGAAGCCGAAGGTCTTCCACAACGCGAAGTTCGACCTGAAGTTCCTTGAGCTGCGGCACAAGGTCAAGGTGTTCAATTACGCCTGGGACTCGATGCTTGGCGAGCACCTCCTCCGCGAAGACCAATCAGGGTCCTACTCCCTCAAGGTTCTTGGCCGGAGCTATTTCCCGAAGTTCTCGAACTACGCGGACAAGGTTCACGAGCTAGCCGAGACGCTAACCGTGGATGAGATCGCTGCCAAGAACGCCCTCGAGAACGTTCGCAAGGGGAAAATTAAGAAGGGCACCCCCGGGTTTGATCCGGGCATGACGTCGGATTGGACCAAGAAGCAAGTTGAGACCTATCTCTTTGGCCGTAAGAAAGACCGCCGTAAGCGCCTCAACGACTCAGGATACGAGCGCGTGCCGCTCAGCACGCTGCTCCCCTACGCCGCGATTGATACCGATCTGACGCGAATGTTGCTCAAGAGCCAGTTCACCCGAATGCGGGAGGACAATTTCTTGAGTAATGCAAAAACGCTGATGACGAACCACTGCGTCCCGGCCACGAGGGCGCTCGGTAAAATGGAGTTCGACGGGATGCGGGTAGACCGCCCCTACGTCGACTATCTCGAGACCGAGTTAACGCGGGTCGTGAAGGAGAAGACCGCCATCCTGCAAGGGTATTGGGACTCGGCGGACGGTGAGTTCAATCCCAACTCGACGGCGAATGTCGGCCACCTCCTGTTCAGTAAAGGTATCTACGAACCAGACACGCCCGACCCCAACACGGGGAAGCTCGGTGTATATGCCCCGCGGTCCGGTCCGTGGTCTGAGCGCAACGCGAAGTCCGGCCAGTTCAAGACGGACAAGGCAACGCTCCGCGCCATCGTCGAGAACACCGGGTGTCTATTCACCAAAGCCCTCTTGGACTACCGTTCTGCGCACAAGGCGCTCTCGGGGTTCATCCACGACATCAAGCTGTTGTCGGAGGCCGACGGATTCCTTCATACGAACTTCCATATCCATGGCACGTCGACGGGGCGCCTGTCCTCGTCCGACTTGAATACGCAGAATCTGCCCGCATGGTTGGCGGGCTACAACATCAAAAAGATCTTCATCCCCGACGACCCCGAGGAAGACCTCATCCTCAACATGGACTACAAGGGCGCGGAGATTCGGGTCTTCACCGCGTACGCTCCCGACCCCGCACTGATCAAAGCCCTCAACGACGGCCTCGATGTTCACTCCTTCTTCGTTCAAGAGGTTTTTGGTATCCCCTACGATGAGGTCCAGAGACTCAAGGACCACGACAAGAAGATGGACGCCACGAGGACGACCGTCAAGCGCGTCGTCTTCGGAACGCTCTACGGCGCCATGGCGAAGAAGATTGCCGAGACCGCGGGCATTTCAATGCAAGAAGCACAGGATGTCATCGACAACCTGTTCAACCGCTTCCCCACGCTCGTCCAGTACATGAACGATACTGTCGCGCAGATTCATCGCTTCGGTTTCGTCGAAACCCTGTTCGGGCGCCGTCGCCGGTTCCCCCTCCAGAACGTCAATGGCTTCTTCCGGGGGCAAGCAGAGCGCCGCGGCAAGAACATGAAGATTCAGTCGACGTCTTCGGACATCCTCATTTCGCAGCTCTGCGAACTTCATGAACACCTACCGGAAATTGGCGGGCGACTATGCCTTACAGTCCACGACTCCGTTGTGGCCAACGTGAAGAAGAAGTACGTTAGCCAGCTCCCGGATTTCATCAACTACTACGCTGTCCAACGAGTCAGGGAGAAGTTTCCGTGGCTCCCCGTGGACTTCGCATGTGACATCGAAATCGGGCCGAGTTATGGGGAACACGTAAAGCTCGAAAAATATCTGTCCGACCATCAACCGCAGTCCCCCACTGCTGACGAAGCACTGCTCCAAGTGCTAGACGAGGAAGCTCTCAATGAATTCAGGGAAGACGAAGAAGAACAAAGGGAAGCGAAAGCAGCCGCAAGCTAGGAAGAAGGCGGCACAGGTTGAGCAGGAAAAGATCCCCACGTGGGAAGAGATTGCGCAGTACCCGCCCATCCTTTTCACGACGCTCGGGCGAGGCGTGATCATCGGTCTCATCGGGGGCGCGAGTGAAAGTGCCGTGCGGATCTATGCCCCCGCTGCTGTCCAGGAAGCGCCCCCATCGAACGTCCTCTTCCTGCCGTTGTTCCCGATTGAGTCGTTCATGGACCTGCGCCAGTCGTGCATCTTCAGCTCGTCGCCGATCCCGCCGATTCTGCTCAAGGGATACCTGGGCTACTTCGAGCAGTTCGCCAAGGGCAGCTACCGCATGAACCCTGTCGTGATCAACGCGGCCATCGACGCACCCGAGGGGGCGCACGAGGTCTCCGGCGTTCCTGAAGCCCCGCCGAACAGTGACCCACTCCAGGCGGTCCCAGAACCCGCGCCCGAGACCGTTGAAGACGCGCCAGCGGCATAGTAGGATGGTAAACTAGATAAACATCCGTGGTATAAGCCCCTGACTGGAGACTCTATGGCCTACTACAATCGCCCGCCTATCAACGAGCTGAACCTCTTCTTTTTCGACTGCGAGACCGGGGGACTTCGCCCCGGCGTCGCCGACATGGTTGAGGTTGCCTGCGTGCTCACCGACCCCACGGGGTCGAAGGTGCTCGATGAGTTCTGTGCCAAGGTGTTCCCTCTCAAGGAGGTGCATCCGAAAGCGGCGGCGGTCAACGGTTACACCGCTGAGAAGTGGGCAGAGGCCGCCGTCGATCTCGACAAGGCCATGGTTCCTCTACTGCGGATGGCAAGAAACTCGTTGTTCGCCGCGCACAACGCGGCCTTCGACTGGGGGTTCTTCGAGTTCGCCATGGCCCAACGGGCGATGCGGTGGCCGAGCGATTACCACCGCATCGACACTGTGGCTCTGGCGCACCCGCTACTCGTCTCCAGGCGAGTTTCCAACGTAAAGCTCGTAACTCTAGCGAAGTACTTCGAGTTCGAGTTCAAAGACGCTCACAGTGCTCTCGCGGACGCGCACATGTGTCGCAAGGTCTACTGCGCGTTGATGGAGATCTACGCGCCGTTCTTCGATCAAGCGTAGAAGCGCAGGTCCTGTATCAGGACGCGCCAGGCCAGCCACCCGAAGAGCTGGGCATGGAAGCAGTCATCCGGCTGCGTAGCAGCGTGTCGCCACACCTTACGGCCTGCCATTGTCGTCTCCTCGTAGATGTTGAGGATGTCGTCGATGGCAGGCTGTATTTGCGAGAGCTTGGGGTAGACCGCTTTCTGGTGCGTCAGAAACAGGGCGTAGTTATCGATGAGCGTGGTGCGGTCACAATGGTAGGCCATTGTGTTTGGATTCCAGTCGATCGGTTTCGATGCACTCAGGTACCGGGCTTGCACCACCCGGTGTGCCCCTAGTTTGTCGCGGAGCATGGCATTGGCCAGGGCCCCTTCGCCGGCGTCGCCGCAGATCATTTCGACGCCCCAGGCCTGACACAGCTCGCAGATCTCATCGATCCAGCCCGAGGGATGGCCATTTGGGAAGATCTTGTAGTACATCGTCTTCAACCGCCCGTCCCCCATGTCCCCCCAAATGTGCAGCACGGTGCGGGACTTGAGCAAGCCCTCCATCCCCTTGACCTCGCCGCCACCACCCGACCAGTCGACACCGGCTACGACGCGCAAGAGCCCTGTACGAGACGTCTTTAGCGGTAACCGAGTCATCTCGTAATTGGGATCGCAAAGGCCCTCGAGGATTTCTTTTGTCAGCAGCCGAGCGCCCGTGGACGTCGAGACCCCAATGCACTCGTTGAGGAACTTGACCTCGCCCCAGTTCTCCATCTTGTAGAGAATGCGCTCCCAGCGTTCCATCGCTTTCTTGTAGTAGGCGTGCGACGTACCCCAGCAGGCCGGGACGTTTTCCGGCATCATCGGCTGCGAGATGTGGAACCCCTTGATGCCGGCACCGGGGTTCATGTCGATCCAGCGACCCTTCCGTACGTCCAGCAGTTTTCCGCAGCCTAGACAAACAGGGCCGTAGAGCCCAACGGCCTTCGTACTGTCGATGAAGGTCAGCTTCCCACACCCGTCACATTTGATGCACCACTCAGACCTCGTCGACCGGTCCCAAAGCACCTCGATGGTGTTCTCCATCGTCTTTGGAGTGCCGCAGTACATCGAGTACGCCTCGTCCTGGGCGCTCATACATTCCTCGATAACTGGAATGACTGGTTCGAACAGGATGTCCTGGACCTCGTCGAACGCACAGAGATTCGCGGTGTAACCACGTGCGCGATCTGGGTCATCCAGCGCGTACGTGAACGCCATCTCCGATCCGTTCCGCAGCATACGAAGGAGGACACTATCGATCGACTCAGGCCCTACGAAATAGCGCCGGAGGTCAGGAGAGTACGCGAGGATCTTGGCAACGCGCGTGTGGGAGAACTTGCGCGTTTGCTCTTGCGTCGGAGAGATGTAGTAGCACTTGAATTGCTCTTGCCCCACGCACTGGGCAATCATGAAGCTCGCGATTGTCGTAGACTTAGCGACCTGACGTCCTGTTTTCAGCAAGATACGAGGGTAGAACCCGTCGTAAATGGCCACGTACATGGGGTAGTTCTCGAGCGAGAACGGCTTCCCATCCACGTAAAAAAGCGACTGAGCGATGTTGGAACGGTAGTTCTCTACCGGCCCTTGTTCAGTCGCAGCGCCCCTCATCACATCACCAACTCACGCAGGAGAAATACATGGCTGAGAGAAAAGAAGAGTCCTTCACCGAGAAAATGGACATCTCCATGGTGTCCACCGCTATGTACGTCACGTTGGTCAACCTTTGCGCGGGAACGAAGCTCGTTGTGGCGGCTGTCGGCAGGTCCGGCATTGGCAAGTCGGCGATCCCACGGCAGATTGCCGCGTCGCGCAATGCGCCCTACGTCTTCATCGATGGTCCGACGACCAGCATTGAGGATTTCAGTATTCCGACAACTGCCCAAGATACCCGAGTGTACTACGACAAACGGGTTCCGCGGAAATTTCAAGAACTGTTCGATTTCGTCAATCGGCTCCGGGAGGAGAATGGCGGGGAGTTTCCTGCGGGAAGGAACCCCATCCTGTCCTTCGAAGAAATCAACAGGACCCCGGACAAACACGTGACACGGGCCATGTTCACCGCCCTCAATGAACGCATGATTGGCGACATTCATATCGACCCGGCGATTCAGATGGTCGTGACCCTCAACCCCTCTGGCGGAGGGATGGCCGTCAACGAGTTCGAGCGGGACCCGGCAATGCGTCGTCGGCTCAAGTGGGTGGGTGTGACCGCCAACTACGGCGACTTCATCCGCCATGCCAAAAAGACGAAGTTCCACGAGCAGGTCGTGGCGCATCTGGAATCCCAGCCGCAGCATTTCTACGACGACGGGGCGTCGTTGGCTGGCAAGATCTTCGCTTGTCCGGCGACCTGGGAAGACGTCTCGACCATGTGCTACCAGCTCGAAGCGAACAAGCTGCCTCTCTCGGGCGCGGAAGCCCGTGCACTGTTCGCCGGCGCGATCGGCCTGACTGCGACACAGGCGTTCGTCGAGTTCGTCGAGGATGCATCCGTAGTCATCACCCCCAAAGAGATCCTTCAGCACTACGCCAAGAAATCCACAGTGAGGGAGCGCTTCAAGAAGCTCGTCGAGGACAGCCGTCTCGACAGGGTGTCGACCCTGTGTACCGCTGTGGCCATCAAGCTGTACGAGGACACCAACAAGCGCCCCGAGACCATCGGAAAACAACTCGGCCTGTTCATGAGCGACATGCCGGAGGAGGTAACTCTCGCGTTCATCAGAGAAATCAGCGAGCAGTCGAAGAACTCGTCGGGCGGACAGCAGTACCTGCTCGCCCTCAATGGCCTCATGGCTAAGGAGAAGGACGGCTACTTCCGTGAAGCCGTTGAGCGCCTGCAGCGGGCGCAGCGCAAGGGTCAGGAAGAGGCCGAGAAGAGCGGGCTCTGATGAAAAACGCACAGACAGCAGGGGGGATACGAGGCACAAAGGGCTTTCAGCAACTGAGAGACGGTGACAACTTCGGGGAACCGTGCCCGCACTGTGATGCCCTGTTGCGTGTACACCGTGTAAAAAAGGGCCCGATTAAAATCTGGTGCCCCTGTGGGTACACCGACAACGCCAAGGACTTCTATTAGGCGAGCGCGTCCAGGTCAGCTTTGGTCGTCTTTTCCCGGTCCTGAATGTGCAGCTCTACCATCGCAAGGCGGGCGAGCTGCACCCCTTCAGGAGTCTCGGGGAAGGCGTGGGAATCGAGCTTTGTTTTGTCGAGGGCCTTCCACGCCTTTTCGACGTCCTCGACCAGCTCGACGTGGTTCCGGGTCATCCTCTTGAGACAGTCGTGCGCGAACGCGAGCTGCTTGGGGGGCACCAGAAAGCCTTCGCGGTGAAGGATGACCGCGGTGTAGGCGCAGGGCTCACTCTCAAAGGTGAGCTGCTGATCCCCAAGCCACTGGCGGACCCAGGCGGCCTCCTTGACCGCCCAGGCGACCGCGGTCACCGGGGCCTCCTCGAGCGCTTCGGGGTTAGGGATTTCGTGGTCGAAGGCGTGGATGGTGTTCTCGAAGACCAGGCCGTCCCAGTAGAAGCTAGGGACCAGGTGCAGAGTCATGGCAGCCATGAGCTTGACCCGGTTCTCTTCGGGCAGATCAATCTGGTGGTGCTCCAGCTCGCGCCAGATGGACTCAGGCTCCCAGGAGAGGAAGTTGCCGATGATCTGCTTGCACGCTGGAAGGAGAGCGACAGCGGTCGTCTGAGGGCTCAGGAGGAGCCGACGAGCGGCGCCCGGGTCGGCGGCGGCGTACTTCTCCATCCGGAGATGCTCGATGGCGTTCTCGAAATCCATACTCGCGTTACGCCGCGGGTTTGTAGCTAGGGTCCTGCACCATCTTGAGAGCTTCCAACGAATCAGCCCTGGCGCCAGGCCTCATGTGCTCTGGCAGCGGCCGCTTTGTTTCGGAGTCTCTCATGTTTACCTGCCCCGTTGCTTCGGTGCGGTGTCGCAGGTAATTGTGCTTCTTTTGATCGCCCGTGTTGGCAAACTGGCCCTTGCTCTTGCGCCCCTCGATGGCCTTCATGGCCCCCGTGTGCTTAGCGAGCAGCTTAGGGTTCATGGCCAGTTTGACGCAGGCGGCTTGAAACCCGGCAGTGTACGCATGTGTGAGCATTGGTTTTCCTAGCGCATGTGGGAGGCCAAAAGGCCCTTCATGTCCCGTGGCAGTGTCCCGAGGATTGCGGCCAGCTTCTGCGGGTCGATGTCTCCGCGGGC
>Ga0307377_10001264_pt1 | contig 32940 bp, 29 predicted proteins | sample TR3MG_FD_202535 | JGI IMG/M metagenome (GOLD analysis project Ga0307377, IMG submission 202535) | Soil microbial communities from Risofladan, Vaasa, Finland - TR-3 | ecosystem: Environmental > Terrestrial > Soil > Coastal area > Acid sulfate soil | place: Finland: Risofladan, Vaasa | collected... | reverse complement strand
ATATCTTCCTTGAGTTTTCTTGTTGTGACCAAATAATCTAATGCTTCTGAATATTCAATTTTTGAATCATCAAACAATGTTTCAGGAGCTAGTTGTATTATTTTGTCTCTCTCAAGTTCTGTCAACTTATCCCGCATGACATATCCTTCAACAACATTATAGTTCGTCTACTCCCCCCGTTACCTCTCCATCTGCGTCAACTTCCAACTTTTTAGGAACAGCACCACCCCTATATTGATCTAATTCTGGCGGCAAAGGAACACCAGTTTCCTTAGACTTCTCTCTTAGGGCTATCACAAAATCAGGGAGAAGTCCATCACTCAATAATTTTATAAAAGCGGCTCTTCCTTCTGCTTCAATTTTCTTACCCTCAACGTTGGTCCATGAGAAATTGCCTTTATATGGTCTAATGAGTTTAAATTGTCTACCGGTATTAAATGCTATATCTTCCAGACCAGGAAAATAAGGTTGATAGTAGATTGGTATTTCCAGAATAATTGTATTACCCTTTGAATCCAATAATGGTTGTGCAAATCTATTCTTAGAAATTTGAACACCACTATTTCTACCAATAACCTTTGGGTTCCCATCTTCGTCTTCTATCATAATAAGAGTTTTCTTTGAAGTTCTTTTAGTCAAAGCCATTCTCAATGATGCATGAAACTTAAGAGCATGACCACCTGGTGTGGTTTGCGAAGGCCCAAACATATTACCTGGCTTATCCCTTAATTGATTAATAAAAATTACAAGTGCATCTTTTTTGCTAGCCCATTGACCAATCTTCTTCACGTTCTGACCCATCAATCTAGCCAATAAAGCCATAAATTGCTGGTCAGCAGGGGCTTCCATCATTGCCTTTGGAACCAAAGATGCCACAGAATCAAGTACAACCACCTTTACTCCATTGTCTCTAATCAATGTAATGATCTGATCCATAACATCTTCTGCATAAAACACCTTATCTGGATCTTCTTCATTAGTCAAATCCGAATAGACCAAATCATCCATATCTACACCGTTGATTATAGCTAAATCTTCACTATAAGATTGTTCAGCATCAATCCAGGCACATATATGACCAAGCTTCTGTGCTTGACCAACGATACGATGACAAATTGAGGATTTTCCTGATCCTTCTTGACCATAAACTTCAACCACTCTTCCACTTGGTATTCCTAAAGGCTTATTAGAGTCGTATTGTTTATACGAATGACCCAACAATTCCTTATCTCCTGGAAGAATGCCATAATTAATAGCAAAATCTAACTCGAAGTGCCCTGTCGGTATAAACGTTTTAGTTTCAGCTTTTGCTCCCATTCTGGCAAAACCATGAAGATTATCTAAAGCCAATGTAGAGTTTTTACTTTTTCTTTTAGCCATTTGTTTTCTCCTTCATCAAATTAAAATGGGATATCTTCTTCTGCAACTTGTGTTCCATGTTGATCTTGTTTGAACAGTCCAGATGTGTTTCTGCCTGTTTCTTCTTTCAAATCTTGTGGTAGGGCTTCATCTCCACCCTCATAATCTGCTCCTAGCACTTTCTTTTCAATTTTATCGGCAGGGGTAACTTTAAAGATTCTCTCCAAATTATAAATACCCTCACCATTTGTATTGAGAAGTGCTTTCTCTTCTGTCGTAAATGGTGTTTTAGATTCTTTGTGAACTTCATATTTGGTATATGTCTTACCATCTTTACTAGTTACATTTTTTGTAATCTTAAAATCTGCACCATTCTCACCACCAGCAGGAGTTTCTGCCATTTCTTCATACGATGCAAATACCTTGAATACAGAAAGTGGACCTTCATATATTTTGATAAGACCATCTGTCCTATCAATAACATTGATTGCATAACGAGTTGATGGAGTTTTATCATATTTTAAAAATAATGGACATGTCTTTACATCTCCGCAAACTCCAAAATTCCATTTACCCTTACTGTCCTGATACACGTACTTGTCAAATTCTACTGCTTCATCAACAGGTCTTAAAATAACTGATGAATTGTTTTCAATCTTTACAAAACGAAGTGTTCTTTGGGATCTTTGCTGTCCACCACCCTTACTTCCTTTTTGTGCATTAGAACCTCTGTTTCCAAAATCATTCCACGATACGGTTTTAGCCATTGTGCTAATCTCCTTTTTCTAATATATGGGGGAAAATTATGTCGAGTCAAACTCGAATATGCCCCTGGTTATCTTTTATCTCTTATGTCACCTAATGACAGCTTCCTGACACCACTGGGGCGTTGTTGCTCTTCCTTATCACCAGAACTCGGTTCGTCTAAAGAATCAAATTGTTCTACCATCTCTTTGTTGAAATGAGTTTCACTAGAAACAGGATTGTCATTGTGATACTTGGCCGGAACTCTATTTTTATCCTGAGCTACTGTTAATTGTCTAGAAAGACACTCAAATGCACCTTCTAGGTTTTTCATAACACTATGCACATTTTCCTTAAGTGCTTCTAATTCTGCAAAATACATTCCCATATCACCCAAATGTCGAAAAACAACACCCTTCTGTTTTTCCGCAGGTTTTTCATAGTGAGTTCTTGCTAAATATCCTGGCAATAAATCATATGCTCTCTTCCAAAGAAAGTATTGTGCATTTGTTCGCAACAGAATCTCTTGAATCCTATCACGCCATTTTTGCACTTGTTGCATTTTTCTTTGTATGAAATCTAACGCATATAGGTCAGTCGCAGTTACATCAACATGAGCTTTTCTTAATTCATCATTCCATTCATCAAAAGGTAAAATTCCACCAACCAATATACGATTGATAGTTTTCTCTTTTTGTGCATAAAATATATCAAAATGATTGGAAGGGCTTTTTAATAGCCAAGGAGTGTCTTTGTTAAATTGGTCAAATTGCTCAATACTCATGTCTTTATCCTGAATCTCGGTATCGTTATCCTGCTCTTTTATAATACCTAAATCTTCCTCAAATTCCTCCTTTTTTTCTTCAGTTTTTTCTTCTATAACCTCTTCTCTGATCTCTTCTATAACCTCTTGTCTATCAACGGGTTGTGGCTCATTTTTTTCTTTTCTATCAAACAAATCTTGAGTATCCTGTTGAGTTTCTTGTAACACTTCTTTTAAGATGTTTTTCATATCACTCTTTTCTTCTTGTTGTTGGGGATGCCTAATTGATTCCAAATCATCTTCATCATGCAATGATGTCTTAAGTGATGCAACTTTATCATCGAACGTTTGTTCCTTTCTATTAGCTTCACTATGACCGGTAATAATGGAATCTACTCCTTCGGATTGTACAGATTCTTCTCGATCATCTGTTTCCAATCCCACAAAAGCATTGCGAAATCTATCTAGAGTCCAATCGTCCAACATATCTATTATCTCCTACTATTAAACACCATCAAAGGTTTTTTCTGAAACTTCTTGCTCTTCACCAAGATCTACAGACTGAACACCATCAGCGTTTGTCCCTTTAACCGCAATGCCCATATCGACACAAACATCTCTAAGTGTTTTATTATAATCTCTCAAAAGCAATTTTGTCATGTTGCGTGATTTCTCTTGTCTTTCTTTGAGATCTTCCCATGTAATATCTTCCTCGAATGTCACTGAAACATCTAAGTTTTCATAAGGGGCTACATTCAATGTTCTTCGTACTGTTTTTACGATTTTCGATACTCTTTCTGCCATTTTTCTTTTCTCCTTTTAGTTATTAATCAACGACCATATCTTGCTCTTTCAAAATAGGCCATCTGTTCTAATTCTTTTCTCTGGTGTTCTTCTTCCAAAACTACAATTTCAAGATTCTTTACATTACATAAAATCCTTGGACTTCTTGAAGACCAAGGATTACCTACTTTGCTTACCTTATCGGTAAGGTGAATTCCAACATATGCTTGGCCTTTATTGCCATCAGGATATTCAACCTCTTGCACTCCATCCTTTGTGATTAAGCCAATAGATCCAATACCACAAATACATATATCTCCTTTTCTCGGTTCTGTTCTACCGTTCATAATAATCTCCTATTTGTATTTCCCAAAGAGATCTTCCGATTTCTTACCGGAATTACTCACCTTTTTAAGATCTTTTCGCATATCAGAAAACTTCTGTGCAAACATTTCTCTTGTAATTGTTTGCTTAAATTTTTGCTTGTATTTTTTTCTATATTCGTCAAAAAAACCAGCATCAAAAAGACTCCCAACAGATTCTTGGTCAACTGCTTTAGAACTTGTCTTTTCTGCAAGTTCTCGTAAACTTGAATAAGGTTGGTTCTTTTCTATCTCAACAGCAGCATTATAGCCAACACCCTTAACCATCACAGTTGGGGATATTTCTGAATGAGTAACTCCATCATTAATATTACGTTTTCTAACAAGCCTATATTCAACGCCACACTTGTTTATGTTCTTGTGTAGGAGTTTCATGTCAGAACGCTTTAAATCTTTTTCAAGTGTCTCTATCTTCTCATGTTTCTTTCTGAAATTTTCAACATTTAATAACGAAATCATAAACTCTTCTGGATAGTGAGCCTTCAAATAAGCACAGATATAAGCGTTGACAGCATAACATTCCGCATGACTATTCGCACTTATAATAAACTTTTTATTTACTTTATTATCATATAACGCATAATTGTGTTGATTTGATTTCATCGTTAAATTATAAGTTTTTTGTTTTCCAAGATATTTAATAGATTTTATTTTTAATCCTGTCATAATTTTTTGTTCATAGCAAATAATTTCAAGATTTTTATCTATAATATCTTCTAATGTATACATTTTTTTATCTTCGCACAAAAATTTATGATCCATAGTAGATCTTATTTTAAATCCATTTTCAAGTTCCGCTTCAAAAACATCTTTTTCGCCTGTTTCAAACACTTCAATAAGTTGATCCGAAATGATATCATTGTCTACATAACTATTTAGATACATAGATTGTTGTTTATCTGTAGACATTTCGGATAATTCTTCAATAGTATAAAAAGTATTAGTATTTATATCCTTAACACGCATATCTCCCAAAAGACAGGCGTTAAACCCATATGAAGCAAACGGAGTTATAACATTTTCCCAATAAGATGTTGCTACCCCCGTTGGAATATTGTTCTTACCGCATCCATCAATAAAACGCTGTTTAAATTTGACTATTAGATCTATTTGCTTCTTACCAATACCTTTAATCAATTCATATGCATCGGTCTTAGGAATATTAGCTAATGCCTCAAACACTTGCATAACTTGCTCTTGAAACGCCAAAATTCCGTAAGTCGTTGACAGGTAAGGCTTTACAAACGGTTCAATTGAAGGATGGAAATAATCAACAGCTTTTCCTCCCAACTTCCTTGCCGCATATTCTGGAATGGAATCCATTGGCCCTGGACGATAAAGGGCCAAAGCGACAGAGATATCCTCAAATCTATCGACATGGATGCTTTTCATTGTCTCTTGCATGCCCCAACCTTCACATTGGAAAACACCTATAAGGTTACCTTCTCTAAACAACTGGAATGTCTTCTCGTCTTTAAAATCCATGTTTTCTATATCGATATCAATGCCATAATTTGTTTTGATAGCTTTCAGTGTTCTATCAATTGCCGATAATGTACTAATTGCCAATATGTCAAACTTAATGAGTCCTAAGAGTTCCAAGTCTTCATAAACAAATTGAGTTACATAACCCTGCTCTTCATCTTCGGCCTTATTTTTCTTAGCTGGTCTGAATGGACACAGTTCATAAAGTGGTATATTAGAAAGACAAATACCAGCAGGATGGCGTCCAAACGAAGAAAGCAAACCTTCTATATTCTTAGAATGTTGCATAATTTCTGGATATTTGTCCATATAATAAGCAAAATCTTTAAAGTATTTATAGGCATCTGCAATTGTATTAATGTTAACCAATTTGCCATTCTCATCTTTTACTTTTAATGCCTGTGTGCCTTTTGCATGAGGTATATTCTTCAAAATCTCATCAACTTTTTGCACATTTTGCGTTTTAAATTCTTTCGGACCAAGATGAAACGCATTTGCCAAATCCAATGCTTTGATAATCCTTGTTAGAGACGCACGCATTTTCAAACCCTGATAAGTACCAGTTCTACCAACAAAATCATTGCCGTATTTCTCTGCAAGATAGTCAAATATAAATTCCTGATAAAAACAATCAAAATCTGTATCTATATCGGGAAATGACGCACGAGCATAGACTCTTCTGTCTGTGATTTCATCACTATCGGGTTCTTTAGTTGTTAAACCTAAATAATATGCTAACCAACTATTCGTTTTATTCTCATCTCCCTTTTCGTTTTTGTGTTTTTGCCAAATTCTATAAAAATTCTCTAAATTATTTTCTCCATATACTCCATCAGTATGAGCAATCATATTAATCTCTTTTTCCACTCGTTGCTTAACAAGAGTATCACTCATATCAATGTGACTAATTATTTCTTTTGCTATTCTTTTTAAAGTAGACACTTTTTTACTCCATAACAAACTTACAGTTCATCTTCAATTTCTTCTTCAGAATCTATATCTTTATCTAGTATTATTTGCTTTTCGTCCGCAAAACCAAAATCGCTTTCCTTAAAAAATTTCTTTGTTGTAAAACCTAAAAATCTTTCCCATAACAGTCCTGATTTTAAAGGATCTCGTCCATAACACACCCCAATACAATGCAATACTACACTGGCATAGCCCGATCCTCTTCCAGTGCCAACAAATATGTCATTTTTCTTTGCATGGTTAATATAATCGTGGACGATAAGGAAATACGTTGCAAAATCATATCCATTGTTTTCGTAAACTATTTGAATATCGTAAAGTTCTTTTTTAAGAGCTTCTATATGAGGTTGGCTATGACTCCATCCTCTTCTATCCATGCCCTTCCAAGACAAATACTCCAAATATTCTTGAGGAGATTTAAACTCCTCTGGTATATCAAAAGCAGGAAGACGCATACCTCCAAATAGATAATTCTCAATATCTTTGTCATCTACTCGGTCAGCTATTTTTAATGTATTGGAAAGCAATTGTGGATACTCTCCAAAAATATCACCCATCTCTTGAGCACTCTTAAGATACAACTCACTTTGTGTTTGTTTCATTGCTCTGTTTGGATTGACTATTGAGTCTCCTGTGGACATACACATAAATAATTCATGAGATGATGCTTGATCTTTAGTAATATAATGGACATCATTCGAACAAATTGCATCTATGTTCATCTCTTTCGATATCTTAAGAAGTTGAGGAATTATTATGCGTTCTTTTTCAATACCATGATACATAATCTCAATAAAAAAATCATCTTTGAATATATCTTTCATAACTCCAAAAGCTTCTTTCGCCTCTTTAATTCTACCCTTTACAAGATTGGCATTAAAGATACTCTTTAAACATGCAGAAGAGCATACAATACCTTTAGAATGTTTTGCTAATAAATCTATGTCTATTCTGGGATCTTTGCTGTAAAGACCTTCTGTCCATGCAAGATGGTTTAATGTTGATAAGTTCTTATATCCTTCTCTATCTTTTGCCAAAAGTAATAGATGTTTATTCCCCCTTCTTGCTCCTTCTTGGCCTTTTTTTATATTGTGATCTTTGGCCATATATAATTCACAGCCAAGTATGGGTTTGATAACAGGAGAAGTGATAGGTTCATCCCTCTTGGTTTTAGTGGCTTTACATTTTTGTATAAATTTAATCCAACCACCAACTGTACCATGATCAGTAAGAGCCATAGCGGGAAATCCCATTTCTCTCGCTTTCATTACTAATTCTGGTAATTTAGCCAATCCATCGAACTGACTATATTCCGAGTGGACGTGTAAATGAACGAAATCTTTATTCTCGAATTTCATCTTTGCCCTTTCGCATTTTATTCCTGTAACTTAGGTATCTTTATCCGTAATACTCAATTCGTTAGCCAATAGATTTAACAATGTCTTGTAGGATCATATTTTTCTACATGACCATCCCTAAATTTTACTCGTTTGGGTTGGCATGCCTTTACATCATCATGATATAACTCAAAAACTTCTCTTTCTTTCGCACTTAGTCCCATATATCCCAAAGATGGTGGAATTGATAACCATTTACATTTTTTCCCATCTGGTGCTATGTATGGTTTTTTTCTGTCTTTCATTGGTCTGATAGATTCGAAAATCTCTTCTGTCTCAGGATGCTGGTAGCAGTATATAGGCATTACTAATCACCGACTCGTAGTATTGTTTGATTTATAATCTTATATATCGATTCTTTTAGCTCTTTTTCAAGTATTACTTTATACTTCTCTATTAATACTTGTTTAGTCTTTTCTATTTCCTTATTTAAATAAGGACTCATATATCTAATTATATAATCTCTATCTCGTCCCTTTTTTAAAAAGTACAAAACTGACTTCGTATAAGCAAATTCTTCATCTTTCTTATCGGCAGAAACGCTATGCAATAATTCGTGAACAATGGCTTCATCTTCTGATATATATCCATAGGATTCTGAATCTTTTACTGCTACTATCATGTCAACAACATCATTGTAAAATCCTGCTATTTCCGTATATCCTAATTCGTCTAAAAATGTTTTATCACACATATAAATTCTTTTGTTTTTTACTTCTGCCGAAGGAAAATGTTCGTGTACAAAATCAAATGCTTCTTTATATTGTGGATATTTTATTGCTATTGTAAGACTATGATTTTTAATTTTTTCTGCTTCCTGCACCATCTTCGTGCGTATTTTTTTATTAATCGAAATAGTATCATTGTTCATCTTCTTCATCCTCTTTATTAACTCTATCTGTATATCCTTTACACTCTATAACAAAAGATGGATCAGAATGAGTTGTAACAAAACATCGATGTTTTTCTGATATGCCTAAAATGCTAATCTTAACAAAATGGATCGGATTCGAGCAATCAGTACGAGTACAAGTATCGCAAAGAGGATTTTTAATCTCTTCTGATGTTATAGGTAATTTGCCTATTAATATACACGAACAGGGATATTCCATTATTTGTCCTCAGCCGTTTTGTGTGCTCTGCGTATCCCACTTGCATCGGTTTGCTTTCTTTTGGCTTTTTCTCTTTCTAATTTTAATGCCTCTACTTCTTCTTTAGAAACAGTATGATGACCAGCCACTACCTCTGCTTCTCCTTCATCATTTGATGCATCTTTAACAAATGTAGGCGGTGTCTCACCCTTAGTGGGATAGAAAGATTGTAACGGTTGCTCATTCACCGGTGACCTGTTTAATGTTTCCATATCACTTCTAGGAGCAGAAACACTTTCTTGATCCTTATGGCCGACAAAAGGAAGAGGTAATTTTGTTGTCTGAACCACTAACGGCTTTACGGCAGGCATAACAGAAACAACATCCTGCTTCTCTGCTTCGGGTTTATCGAGATAACCCTCTTTCCTCAGAAAATCTACGACTTCTGAAAAGAATTTAACAGGCAACCCAATATATTCGACTCCATCAGTTGAGAAAGATAAAGTCTTACCATATTCGTCTGTATAATGTAACCGCACACTAATATTAAAACCTATATGGCCATCTTCTTTTTCTTGACCATAATCGAAATCTACACTTACTTTCTTTTTATCCGCATGAATACTCATTTTTTTTCTCCTCTGCTTCCCTTTTTAAAATAGATTTTATTGCTCTTTCTTTTAGTTCTCTGACAGACTCTTTTTTACGCTGTCGTCTTGTCCTCTCTGTTGTACTTAGTCCTCTATAATCTTCTTCTTGTGGAGGAATAAAGTGGGTACAATACATACATATCTTCCCATAAAAATTAGTATGACCACTATATACGTGCCCGCAATTTGGACAAATAATATTACTTTGTATAATCGATTTCATCTCTAACACCATACCTTATATCTAAATAATCGGAATCTATCACATAAGTATCCCAAAAATGTTTCCAAAAATCTGTGTTATCTCTAACTAAATCCTTAGAAGGACGTAATGATTTCCAATTATTTTCTTTAATAAAATGAGTCAAACCAGTAATATCAGGATTATAATAGACATCACCCCCGCTGCTCGATTTATAGGCATTTATATATACATCTCCATTTGCATAAAAATGCAATATAAATGACGATTCAAATGGTTTACCTCCAATAAATGCCGTTAATGTAACCTCTGTTAAAAGCATCCATGAATCACCTGCAAAAGCTTCGTTATCCATGATCTCTTTAACTTTATCGTAATTCCCCTCTCCTTCCAAAAGAGTGAGATCAGTAAAATTAATTTCATAATCTGTATTATCCATCAAATAAATCTACCTTTTCTGATAATTCCATCTTTTTGGTTTTTCTTTTGCTTGGCGTTTTTTTAAGGCGTTCTGAACGAGGAACATAAGAATCCTTAAACAGCATACCATCAACAGTTTCTATCCTACTTCTGGCAAAAGCACAATAGCTTTTACTATTGTCTAATCCTATATAATTTCTACCTAATAGTTTAGACATATAGGGAACTGTTCCCGATCCACAAAAAACATCCAATATTGTATTTCCTCTATAACTAAATAGTTTTATTATCCTTTGAGCTAATTCCTCTGGAAAAGGAGCAGGATGTACAGAAAGAATACTTTTTCTTGTTTCTGGAGTAATAAACCATGTGCTTAGAGTATAAGTCTCAAATTCTTTTTTAGTCATATCTGATAACTCTATATCTCCATCTAATCTCCAATCGCCCTTTGACCAAATCAAAACATATTCATGATTTCTTCGAATAAAAGGATCGCTATTGCTACAATAAGAACCCCAACATGTAGGACTTCCAACAGCATTTTGTTTATACCAACAAATTTCCGTTCTGAACTTCCATCCTATTTCTTTCATCAAATTATATAGATGCGGATAGATAGCTCGAATATATTCTTCATCTCTCTGCCCTTTTGCATTTGCAGTCATGTCTATGTTAATCGCACATCGACCGCCATGAACAGTTGCCCTATATACTTCAGTAAAGATCTTCTTAAGCCAATCAAGATAATCTTTATATGGAGCATTGTCTACGTGGTTATCATAATCAATCTTTACATTATATGGTGGAGAAGTAACAGTAAGGTGTATACTTTTATCAGCCAAACTCTTAACACCATCTAACACATCAGTATGCACGATCTTATTAATCATAATTGCCCCTGCATCAATCGCTCTCTCTTTATATTTTTTTGTTTATGTTGCCATCCCTGCCATCTTTTTCTTAAAATATTTTCTTTGAGCAATAAAGCATAACAGTCATCTAATGATTTTAGGTCATATTTCCAAATCCAATGATCAACAAACTCATATATCTTTTCTAAAAATTCCAATATCTCACCATCGTATTCTGTCCCCTCCAAAACTTCATAACCCAATACACTAAAATTAAGGGCCAACATAGCAAAAAGATTTTGAGTATCCTCCTTGTTAACATTATTGCTATCTTCCTGTAATTTTTTAATCATTAACTCTATCTCTTCATCATCCGATAAATCTATCCCATCTCCTAATACTTCAAGACTCTCTTTCCAGGATTTTCCTTCTAATTCAGAGTATAAACTAAGAATATCAAAACTTCTTTTACAACCAAAACAGAATGATGTTTCATATGTGTTATTGTTGCCGTATATGGTAAACGATGGTTCGGTTTCTTTATGGATTGGACATACACACCTGAATCTATCTGGACCAATAGTATATACATTAAATCCTTTAGATATTAGATAATCAGATATCTTGTGCCGTGATTTTATTTCATCTATGACTACTTGATTTATTCTCATAACTCTATGTCATCCTCTACCAATGTAGTTGTCGTTACCCCGGACTTTTCTTTCTTATCATCTGCTTTAATGTCATCAAAATCATCAAATGTCAAATCATCATCTAAATCTTCCTCTTTGATTTTCTTAAGAATATTAGTTTGATTATGAGATAACCAACTATCATCAATACTCTCAATCAGACTAATAGCAGGTTGGACTTCAAGCATAGCACGAGTCTCATTTGTGTGAAACGAACGTTTACCATAACGGGCCTTTACCACAAAAAATTGTAAACGGCTATCCGGTTGAGCTTCATCTGGATTTTGGGCATAAATGTTATCAGCGTCAGCCGAATATTCATGTGACCCTCTTAAGTCTTCAGAATAAAATGCCGTCTTATTAATGCCAACTTTTCTCATCCTCTTTAATGCCTCTCTCCCAATTTGCACACCGGAAACTATTGAAAATCCTACCTCATGCAGACCTCCCGGCTTACCCATGCTCCTTAAGTCCTTCAGCATTTCTCCAATTTGCAAATCATTTCTACTCCTATCTACCTTTGAACCTGTTTCAGGTACTAGGTTGGCAATATAATCAATAACGACCAGGTGAGGTTTAAACATATCTATATGTTTTTCAATCTCTCTCCTAATGATGGAGACAGGTACTCTCTCATAACTTTCCATAATATAAAATTGATTGTCTCTTGGTGCATTCAGATCATCCGTAACACCCTTAACTGTCTCCCATTCATCTTTAGATAGTAATTTAGGGTTCTGTAGACGTTCAAAATTGATTCGAGTTAAGTTTGAAAGCATCTTTTGATACATCTTATCTCTTGGCATTTCAAGAGGAACAAATAAAACATTTTTACCATATTTCCATACATTAATGGCGATATTTAACATCATCGTGGACTTGTATCCTCCGACATCTGCTGCAAATAGTGTCAAAGTTCCTGGTGCAAATCCAACTACCATAGTATCATCAATTTCTTTTATTCCGCATCTAATAATTTCTTTAGAATCTTCTTTTTTGCTCTCGGACAAAAGTCTCGCATAGAAATCAGGAGCATATGTAGATACAGAACTATAAAATATTTGTTTTTCATTGACACTATCAGTAACAAGTCCATTAAATTTCTTTGACAACTCATGTACAGCCTCAGAAATCCCTAATGCGTTTTTGCTTTTACTATATTCGTCAATAAAATCAATGGCTTTCTCAGAAATATAGGATTCTGCTATTTTATTTTTAAGTAATTCAAAATCATTCCTATCAACGATTAATAACGATATTGTATCAAACATAAGACCGGAAAAGTTCAAATCCACTGATGAAGTTGATTTTTTCTTGGCAAATTCCATGAAAGATTTTCTTGTTAGAAGATTATCACTATCATAAGCTTTGCCTATTGCAAACAACAATAACCTATGTGATTTATCGAAATAGAATGGTTTAAGATTACTGTTATACCAATCTCCTGCCAAATCTTTATGATTCAATAATAGATTTATAAATTGTGTTTCCGTTGATATTCTTTCTTTATCTTTGGTCATTCTTTCTCCTCGCATAGAGAGATATGCAACGTATTCTGATCATCTACTATCTGACTGATCGCTACTCCAAACTTATCCTCTAAAGCGAACATCGGATCGTTGATATCAAACCTAAACACAAGAATAGTTGGTAAATTAGATTGTAATCTTTCGAAGAAAAATGGATCTACCATGGAAGCAATGAACGAATCCATGCTTTTACTATTATTGATCCCACGTATATCATCTACCACCAACCAATCAGAAGCTTTGACATTATTCATATCTGTATCTTTATCACGCAAAGCATTTAATAATACAGAAAATTCTATCCAATCATACGTTTCAATGTAATGGCCTGGTGTCATCCTATTACGAATGGCTTCTTTCATAATTAAAGACGCCACCATTGTTTTTCCGCGTTTTGGTATAATCTCTTTCTTGTCTTTATGTTCAAAGGGCATCATGCTTTTTTCTGTATCCGAATACACAACGACATTTCTACCCTTTTGTTTTTGTCTGTCTAATATCAAAGCGTTAAGACGTTCTGTTTCATTCCATCTATTAAATACTTCAAGCGACACTCCCCAACAATATTCTACAAGCTTTCTTTTAGCCTCTATTGCAACTTTTGTACTAAGTAATTCTTCACTTAATTTCTTGCCAGTAAAATCATCAATAGATAATTTATGATATTGTCTTGGAATTATGCTCAACATATAAGCTTGCACTTCTGCCGCAATTTTACATTCACAATGTTCTTTCGTACAAAGCGATATATCATCTAAATCACAGAACTTTTTAGCAATCCTTGATTCTAATAGTCGTTTTAATTTTGTTATGTCCTTCATAAACCTTCCTTATTTCTTGGGTATGTGCCTCAAAATCACAAAAAATGATACTTTCTTATTGTTTTGTGCTCTAGAAATATTGTCCCATTTAGCCACATCAGAAAAAGTATTCAATATATCTTTTAATTTCTTTTCTAAATCATCGAGGACACTTTTTATCTGTCCATTTTTTGTATATACATCAAGCCTTCTTATGCCAAAATCTTTCGTATAAGAAACTTTGACATCAAAACCTTTGCCTAAGAAATCTCTTATCTGATTAGATTTGGTATCCAAATCATGTTGTGCAATATTTGATTTAATTCTCATGCCTTTTGAAGTATGATGCCTATTGTGTTTGGAATGCTTTTCTTTCTTAGATTTCTCATACTTCATTTTCCCATAATCTACAAATTTACAAATAGGTAGATCATTGTTAGTCACTTGCATAAGATCTAAATCTTTTTCACTAGCCATCGACAATGCTTCCTGTGTCGTTATCTTCCCATACTGTGTTCCATCCCCTAAAACTAATAAAACATACTTGGCTATGATTTGGTCGTTGATTTTTGTGTCATTCATAAACTGTTTTGACTCCTTAAAAATGAAAACCCTTTATTACCAGTGAACTTTATTTCCAAACTGAAATTATTACCTGTTTTTTTCTGTAAACTATTAATTAATATTTTATGGTCCTTAAAAAACAACCATTTTGGATATGGAGAGTATTTCTTGGTTGCTGTAAATACATCGTCTATCCTTCCCTTTTGATACAAACTATACATGGCTTTGGCAACATAATTGGCAGCTTCCTTCAACTCTCTATCGTCACAAACCACCAACCAATTGATAGGCAGAATTAAACCATATTCCAACACGAAGTGTTCTGATCCCAAAAGGAATGCTTCCCTCAATCTTTTGTTACTAACAAATATGGCACTTTTTGCTGATTGCTCGTGCAACTGATTGTATTCCTTAACTCTCTCTCTATAATTATACTGAGAAGCAAATGCCCTAATAGGAGTGCTATATATAAAAGATTTCAGTGTTAGCATCCCTTTCTTGTAATCATCAGCCCACACGCTGAAAAAATAATCTATATAGTCCTTAAAAGTAATGTTGTCACAAAAACCCAAAACACCATCTAACTTATCTTTGATCTTGTCTAGATACATGGTAATATTGATGAGTGAGAATTGCCAAACATCATTATATTTTTTGATATATATTTGTGACATATACATAGAAAAATCATTGTTCTTCCATTCAAGCAGATTCTCTCTGATTTCTCTATGCTTTCTTGGTTTTTTATCACCTATAACATTCTTGCTCGTTTTATTTGTGCTTTTACCATCAGATAGGCTTTCAATTATCAAAGTTCGTTCTGATTTCTTTTCTAGCATGCTTCCTCCCACAAGAGGATCGGCTATTTCCTCGATAGCCTGTTTCAAAACTTCCTTCATGTCAATGACTTCCTTTTTTTGGCAGAATAGATCAATCATATTATTTCCTCTATATCTCCAAATATTCTATATTGAATTTTGGTTCTGTTTGATACATCTTTTTGCGTCTTCTGCTGTGAGCAAGCATATATTTGTAATGATCTTCAAAATCAATAATCGTAGCGTGTGTCTTCTTTTTTCCATCATCATATGTATATGGCCTCAGAGTTCTTCCTATCCTCTGCAATGCCCTTGTTTGTGATTTGCCCGAACCAGCCAATATCAAGGTGTTAAGAGGCCGCACGTCTATCCCTTCATCCAGAATAACTGAGGCTATTGTAATACTTGGTTGACCGGATCTTATTAAATCTAAATGTTTTTTTCTATGTTTTGCACTATGCGAACCGTGAATAAAAACACTATTGGGAATGATTTCTTTTAACATGTTACCATGTTTAATAATTCTCACTAATATTAGAATAGAATCACCATTCATATATAGTTTTTGTGCAATATTGCTTATGTAATTATTTCTAACAATATTTTCTACTATATTTTTCGAATATATAGATTGGTATGTATGTCCTTGTGTCCTACCGGCTTTTACTGGAATAAAATAGATATTAGGTTGAACCAGATATCCGCTTTCAATCAAATATGATGCATTGATTTCCTTTATTACCCTTCCAAAACATGCATCTATTAATATATCGTCTCCCTTATCCCTTGCTGGCGTCGCTGACACCCCAAACTTATATCGTGCAGATACAGAATAATCAGATATTATTTGACAAGTAGAGGCTTCCCAGTGCTGGCAATTATGCACCAATATATCATTAGCAAAAAAACAATGTGTTTCCTCTACATTTATATCATATACTTCAACTTCTGATCCTTCTTTTATACCTATGATACGATCTAATGTCTCATTCGCAAGTGTTACTGCTTCGTCTCCTAACTGTAACTTTCTTGTTTCTTTCCATCCTGTTCTGGTCATCAAAGGATGATCATATGTACATCTTAAAATTCTCCCAGATTCAAATTCTATTTTAACAGTTTTTTTCTTACCTCTTGGCAAAAACTGTTCAATATTACGCCATACTGTCAATTTTCCATTATAACTCAATACTTTCTTACAAGATAATGCATCAACTTTGTCTATCCTAACTTTGCCTTTTTCTGTATGAATGAGTGTATCGCCTGTTATACATTCATCGCATATCATTCCCTTTGAAGACATTATTAAATCTAAAACATCTTTCCTGTTACTTTCCAATATACTTGCCGGATCTTCTTTTAATGCTTCTTCATCGTCATATTTTATATATTCTTGACCACATGCTCTTACAGCAGTTTGTATGGTCATTACATTTATATCCTTAATATCACAGTATCCTCCTCCTATAATCCCAACTTCCAAAGGCTTTCCATTTTGTGTAAGCATTTTTTGCAATTCATCTTGTGCCTGCTTAAGCAAATCAATAGAAGGAACATAAAAAATAAAAGGAGATACACCCAATTCTTTTATGAGCAATGCCGAAGATGCAGTTTTTCCGGACCCTGTAGACATTTTGACAACACCACGTTCTCTCTTCAAACATTCATCAACCACTTCTCTTTGGTAATCTCTTTCCTCAAAATTATCACTCATTTCTAAGGAAGTATTTTTATCTACTTTTTTTCTTATATCATAAATTTTATATGCAATGTTTTCTTTTTTCAAAAAAGCCAAAACATTACTAACTAAACCAGTAGGGAAATGTGTACCTTGTTTTTTTATAGGACATTTGCAATGTCTTTCGTCATAACATATCGTAGTGATATATCCATCCCATGTCCAGCCCTTTTTTTGTTTTATATCCCTCATTCTAAAAATTGCATCTTCAGGGATATACCCCAACGTTCTTTTTAGTGCTTTATAAGTTTGGCTATTTAATTTACCCTCTATAAAGGTAGAGTTATTATCAATTCGTAGAATTATAGACATAAATTGCCGCCTCATTATAGAGACGCTTTTGGAAAACCATCGGTTTCTGGATTGAATTTCTTTTCAGGTTTTCTGCGTCTCTTCTTCTTCTTTCCTTTGCCCCACTTTTCCTTAACATCGTCTTTACTCGGAATGCCATTCACCGACTTGCTTAAAAGTCTGCCTTGACTTGGAGGATCATTACCTTTACCCTTGAAGCCTGGTTGTATGTTGTAATCCGCTTCACTGAGCTTCTCAAATTTCTTAAAATTACTCGACGTTATCACTCTCATTTGTGTCACCTAATTTTCGGATTAATAAAATTATTTTGTGGTATATACCATCTAATTTGCCAAGAGCATACCATTCTTTTCCATCCTTTAATAAATTCTGTGTTCCAATAATTTTGGAAACAATACTTTTGAGTTCCAATATAATTTCATCATTAGTCATTTTTTCCATTGTGTTCTCCTTTTAATTACCATACTCTATCAGATGATAATAATTCTTTCTCTAAAATAGCAACACCACCCGAATCATCTCTTTCTCCTGAATGAATTCGAAGCAACGTTTCATAAGGAACTCCATCGAGTCCTCTTTTTTTTCTTTCCTCTTCAACCTTATTCCAAATTTCGGAATGCAATTCTTCTAACTGTTGATGCACTTCTAAATCTGGACCTCTTGCTGGCTCCAACATTCTTTCAATTAAACCTAGAAAATGCCAATTGCTAGAATCCCATCTTCCACTCTCTTGCCCACTATATTGAGCAAACTTAAGGGAGTCATCTGCATTAGCCTTTTTATAAAATCTTTTTATGATATCAGTTATGTTATTATCGTCATCTAAAAAAGTTAACAAGAATATAATAAAATCATTAACTTCTTGGTCAGTATTAAAATACAGATCAGCAGCACCAACTACTTTGTCACAAACTGTAGTGTTGAAAATATCTTGAAGTATCTCAAGTCCTTTATCGTGCTTATTGAGTAATTGGACGAATAATTGTGCCCATGCATATGGTTTATATTCTATATCATTATTTACAAATACAAATGATTCTTCTATCTCTCTATCTTCAATATCTTCTGGACATACCACAGTAGCTACATCTACAAACGGAGAAGAAGCTATAACTACTTGGCAATTATCAAAAGCAAGCCCATATGCAGGGGAAATAATATCCCTCAAAAGAATCCATAAAAATGGCATTTGATATAATCTTTTAACTACAGGTTCTGTGGATTTCGCTTCTAAATATGAATCTTGAGAGAAACTTATTGCCCTAAAAAAATTAGCAATCGATATAAATGTTTTTTTCCTCTGTTCGTCATCAACAAAAACCCCTGTGCCACAAATATTTTCAAAATTGTTAAGGTATTCAAATACCAACCTAGTTAATGTTTGTCCTAAAACCTTTGGATTTCCTAGATATATTTTGCCTGCAAAATATCCTTGCTTATCATCGTCATCAAAAACAACGGTTAGATCGATAAATGGCTTGTCTACAGATCGACATGCTGTTTTGATTATTGTAGTTGCAATATGGAAATCACTTACTTTATACATTTCTATCCCTTGTCTTTATTCTTATAATAAGCATATTTATCTATATCTTCGGTATTCATACCTATCCCGGTCAAAAATGCAATGTTATCCTCACAATTTCTTACAAATCTAATGGCTTCTTTATATTCTGAATCAGTAATCTTTGTTTTTTCTTGCTTTTTCTTTTTCTTAACATGTTGTTTCTTTTCTTCTGACGAATCATCTTCTGTAAATCTATCTAACATTTCCATAACAAAATCTTCAACAGTCATAATTGTCAATTCCAACGTAGAATGCTGCTCGCAAAAAGGACAATCATATTCAACGAAAAAAGCTGTTTTATTTGCTTCTACAACACTATTTCTAATACCCTCTGCAACAACTCTGTCTGGTTTGAGTGTTTTTTTGCAATTAGGACATTTAAGTTTATCAAATATATCACTAATACGACGAGGCAATTCTATCATAATAATACTCCATATACCTATCTATACTTCAACCATATAGAAAAAAATCCTTTACTCGGCATGGCTTAAATCTATATTATACATCCATGTGAGTCCTCGTCTATCATGTATACCAAATATTTTTTGTTCTGGTTTGGATGATTTTTGTAAATCCTTGAGAGAGTATATCTCACCCCCAATAAACGAACCATTTAATATTAATCTTCCATAATTTGTCGATAATTCCGCTGCACTATGGAAATGACCTGCAATAACATATTCTGGGATATCTTTTATAATTCCTATCATGTGATCTGTATATGTAGATAAACCCCTAATAGCCGTTGATCCTCTAACGTCTTCTCCGTGAATAAGCAAAAATTTATGATTACGTATTGTTTGCATAGTCCACCATGCTTTAGGTATCACAAATTTTACTCTTGGATTTTGGCTAAATTTAGCCTCCAAAAATTTATATGCGATATAATCCCAATTGACATATTCTTTTTCAACACCTCTATTCGAGCAACGACCATGATTCCCCATTACCCCATAAAAATATATATTATCGAATAATCCTAACCAATAATAAATCATATCTGCTAAAGCTTCTGCACCCTCAACCGCCTGGTCCAGAATGCTCATATTTATATACGTTGCGGACCAGGCACCTACATTATTCATCCCTGCTACCATGTCTCCAGGACAAAAGATATGCAGGTTAGGAAGATCATATAATTTAGAGTGCAATTCCACTATATCAGCAGTTGTGCTCTTTAAAAATTCAACTCTTGCCTTAAAAATATCAATATTATATTCAGATAAACCTCCTGTTTCTTCCAATGTGTGATGGTGACCGATATGGGCATCACTTATGATTAAACCAACATCTTCCGGCAAATGTTTAGACTTAACTTTTCTTTCACTTCTCTTATATACTGGTTTAGCAACCTTCGGTAAAGAGATAACAACAGATTCTAATCTGTCTGCTAAAATTTCCGACTGCAATACAGAAGTATGTAGTTTTTGATCTTTGGCATTTGAAACTTTATCGACTAATGCTTGTTTGTAGTTATCTCTCAATCTCCTTTTTGCTGTATCAAAGAAAGGTTTTTTTGTCCAATCTGTGTTTCTGTATTTCTTTTCGCACGCATAGATAGAACGGCTTAGTTGACTGGCGATAATTGCATAAGTTAATCCGTTCCATTTTAATTCATACAATAAGGATTCTTCTTCTAAGGTCCAAGACTCTCCTGATTTGTTTGGAACTTTTTGGGTACTACTCATATAATTTCTCCTTTTCGTAACTTCTTCACATATCTATGATATTTCATAAGCACCTTACCATGCCCTTTTATCATAGTTTTTTGTAACCTACCTGTAATTCCATTAGGGTTTTTTCTATATTTAATAAGTTCTTCCCTTAAATTCTCAAATTTATATCCATTTGAGGCTGCATTAAACCACAAATCAAAATCATGGACATATTTGATAAGTGGATCTTCATACTCATAACCACCCAACTGTAAAAAAACATCTCTTCTGAACATTGTAGAAGGGTTAATAATAGGACAACAAGTATTATTCCCTAACTGCATTTTGATATCATGATCTGTTTTAGGAGGATAATGCATAGAGCCTATATTCTTGCCTTCTTCATCTATAGTCTTGGCCCAACCGCCTACACAAAAAATATCATCATTTTTTTCTAAAAACTCAACTTGTTTTTCAAGACGCCCTGGCAAACTTATATCATCTGCATCATGAATAGCTATATATTTACCATGAGCAAAATTTTCAATAAGATGATTAGAACAATAAGCACAACCCTTATTCTCTGCCTGAGTTCCAATAAGCATTTTGCGTTCATTGTCACCATGAAATATATCTGCAATTATGCATGTAGTATCATCATCAGAAGCATCGTCTAAAACGAGTAATTCATAATTATCTTTTATTTGCGGCAAAATAGAATCAAGAGATTCTTTTATGAACTTCTCGCAATTATATACTGGTGTGATTACACTTACTAAAATATCCATATTTTATTCCATTAATGCCTTATGGTATATTGGCAATATTTTTTCCCAAACATGAAATTTATTAAAATGATCATATCCTTCTTTGCCCATTTTTTGACATTTATTCTTATCGGATAGAAGATCAGAGATGACTTTAACATAGTTGCTTAACACCATCTTGTCAAATATATAGTATCCTTTTGGATTTTTATTTGCAGGTATAATAGATCCACCCTCTAATGTTGGTACTATCCCAACCGGTAAAGACACCCAAGGAGTTTGTGTTGCCATTGCCTCTAAAAGAACCAAAGGACCAACCTCCTTCGTTGAAGCAAATGTAAAAATGCTTGCATCAGCAAATGCATTTAAAGTATCTTGACGAGAAATATCTTTTAGTACCCTGACATCGTATGGCTTCTTTCTCAATAAAGCTGCCATTGCATCTGTGCGTGCGTTAATGGCCGGGAATCTCGTAGTCGATGCTATAAACACCGCTGTAAACTCCACTCTATTGTTGTAAAGTGCGTCATAACAACGGATTATATTATCTTGACCCTTATCTGGAAAAAAGTTAGCCACATATAATAACATTGGTTTATTTTTGTCTATGTTTCGGCTACTCAAAAAAATCCCTGGCTTCGCATCAACAAACTCAGATAGTTTCATGCCATAAGGTATCACACGAGTTTCAAATCCATTATCTATAGCAAATTGATAATCAACATAATTATTCGAATGTGGAGCAATGATCCAATCTGAACATTTCTTCTTAAAACCGCCAAAAAATATCTCTCTGCCAATAAACCGATTGAACCCTACAGGAGAAAGAATCTTTCTCTTACAAAAAATCGCATCATTGATCTTAGGAAAATCCATAAAACTCTCAAAATTATCACTATATACAAATAATGTATCAGGTTGATACGAGTTTATTTGTTGAGCCAAAGCCCCAGCAGATCGCCTAATCAATGGGACGTAATTCACACCATGATATCTAAAGCTTTTATTTACACTTCCGCTTATAACAAAAACTTCACAGTGATATTGAGATACAAAATCTTCCGCAAGTTGTTCTAGAACTTTCTCACACCCGCCCAAATTCGGATGACTATGATTTGTACAAATAACGAGCTTCAAAATTGTTTCCTCTTTAAACTACTTGCATTATCGGCATAGAATAGCCTTTCCATTTCTCCCTAAATTTTTTAATACTATTCCCAAAGCGTTTTGCTTTTTCTTGAGATGGTAAAACACCTAACGTCTGGTGGGGAAAATGGACTATTTTTGCATGTTCATTCCAACCTATTTTATATCCAGCATTATAGGATTTAAGATTAAAGTCGGGGTCTTCGAAATATGATGGATTAAATCTTTCATCAAACATCCCTATATCGTCAGGAACCTTATTTTTCATTAACATTCCACCGCAACCAACATAGTTATAATATCTATCTTTTTTGCTTATTTTTTTCACCGGCATAAAAAGATTATTCATTTGCCACGCTTCTACTCCAACTAAATCATATCCACCTTTATGAAGAAAATTAGAATGTTGTTGCAACCAATCCTTCTGTACGTATTGATCGTTATCCAAAAACATCAAATATTCGCCTCTATTTTTACGATCCTTAGCAAATTGATATCCTCTATTTCTACCGCCAATTACACCTAAATTACTATCTTCTAACAATAGAGACATATCATCTTTTGTTGCAATTATTTTCTTAAGAAAATCAACTGTTCCATCATCAGAACCATTGTCTATCCATATTAAATGTATTTCTCCCAAAGGAGTATTGTTATAAAGATATGTTAAGAATTTTTTTGACGTGGCTATATTATTTTGAGATAACACTACCAAATCAATTAAGCAATGATTTGTTGAATATTTATGTATTATTTCTGCCATAAACTCACTATAGCGTCTTTCTAATCACCGACTAACTTTCGTCTCTCGTTGTATAGCTATAACTGACACCTTCGATGTAAGATGTTTCGGTATCTGTATTATTTTCGACTCTCAATCCTACACGGAATTTGCTTGGATTAGTTATGTTGATATAATATATACCAGTAATTTGTCTCTGATTAAATATAACTAACCCCTCTCTTGGCACAATTTGATAAAGAGAAGAAGAAACAGTTGTCAAAACATCAAGTAGATTATTCGTGATTAATACAGTTGCTTGTGGATTCCATTTACCATTTGGTGCTTCAAATAAATAACCATCAATACTTGTCAAAGGTTCTATTCTAATTGAATTTGCCAAACCTGTCCTAAAAGGCTCCATTATTTTTCCGCTATTTTCTCTAGATGGCTTTGCATCACTTTCATAATCCAACCACGATCCAGCATCAGAAGTCGCCACTCCAACTTTCAAGATTCTTGAATCCCAATACGTAACATTTGAATTAGTGGCTATCGCTACTTGGTCTAATTGTGTGTCAACATCTATAGTGTTGGCATAAATATAATCTACCTTTGTAGGTATGTATTCTATCATGATATCTGTAACAGCCGGAATACCAGGAGCAGGAATATCATCGTAAGGTTCTTCATTAGAAATACTTAATCCACTATACAAATCCATATTAAATCTTATATATCTAGCAACTACATCCGTAAATGTTGCAGTATAACTCGGCCTAAAAGGATCTGTATATTCAGTAAAATGATATCCACCATCACCTACGGCAATTTGCCATCTACCGTTGGTATTTGTATATAATCTATAATTAACAGTAACATTTTTTATTTTAACTTCTTGTCCTAAATCGATATCATACTTGGCATTTCCATATCCCATAGATCCTTTAGCATTACCGGATAAAATGAAGATCACATCATCTGATACGCTTTCAGAGACTATACTAATACTTTGACCATTTGTCAAAGTAGCTAATCGATTAAGCGGATATGAAGCTGTTTGATCTTTCATAATAGAAAGAGTAAATCTTTCAGATATATTAACAACCGAAGAATCAGAGTACCAATTATATGGAAACCAATTATATGGAAACCAGTTATTTGGAAAAAATACCACTCCCACAGGAATATTTGTAGATATAGCCATAGAAAAATTACAATTTACTAATGGATTAAATATAGAACTATTCATAGAGATTATATAATCCGCTGCATTGTCTAAAGAAATTTTAGAACAATTAGGTTCATCATCCACAAATGTATATATGACTTTTTCTTTACTGTCATAACCCGTATTCAAAGACAAGACAGTAGAGATACCTTTTAAAGCATCATAAAGAGGAGAACCACCAATTGGAATAGTCAATTCTAAATCGTCCACAATATCTATCGCTTCCGCAGCACTTACTACTCCATCTTCTGTAAGATTTTCGACCTCTGTGATCCATGCATATGTAGCATTCCCATCTATTGCAAGTGACGCAGTTTGTAATAAAGGTTGTGTTATAGGGTTAAATCCCAAATCTGTGGTCTTATTGAGTGAATCTATAAGCATGTTCGATGAAGCCGAAACACACAAAATTCCAGTATCAACTGATCTGTTATCCAAACTATTAACTGTATTAAGCAATGTAGCACCCTTATAAGTATCATCAATCACTTCAACCTGAATGACTATCTTATATCTAAGTGCTTCTTGCCCATGAACGATTTGAACTAAACTCATCAAATATTCCAAATAATCATCTGATCTTGGAACCAAACTCACAAAACACTCTCCACCAACAGCCTTAATATCAACATCATCAAAAAGAACAAGATACTTGGTCAGTTTGTCTTCTATAATATGATCCAAAGCAGCAGTCGTGCTTGCATATTGCAAATATCCTTTAACACGGATATCCATATCAACATCTATCTTATCTCCATTATCATCTGTTAATGTAATTTTGCAATCCAAATGACTAATTCCGTTTAAGTCAAGTTCTCCTTCGTAAATTTCATTGTCTATTTGTACAAAAGTATTACTCTTACCACTGGTAACACCACCAATCACGTATACATTTCCCAATAGGATAGCAACACCACATCCATTTCTACCAATAGACATATCTGTTAATGTATTCAAATTGTATATAGATCCTGATTTACTTATAACCTCCAAATCTCTTAAATTCGAAGAAATATTGTTTGTCCCACCAACAACATAATGCGTTGTACCCGTAGTCACACATGCTGCCCTCTCTTTAAAATTGGGCAGAGAATAAAAAGTATCTTCATATTCCGAGAGTATTTCTGTGCCAACATTATATGCAAAAGCATCAGTCAAGAATGTTTTAACACCACTGTAAGCATATGAACCACTAAATACGACAATCTCATCACCATCAACAAAACTGCAAGGGAATGCTCGATAATAATTATCAACATCAGTTGTTTCGACAACATCAGAATAACTCCAAACATTTCCTGCAATATTATATGATAAAATTCTATCGTTATAATCCACAATTCTTCCACCATCTGAAATGGTTTTAATTCCACTAAGTATATAAATAACACCAGAAATTAATTGTGCTACACCACATGCTACACCATAAGGAACTGTGTCTACTACTCCTGTATTCACATTTGGCATATTTTCTAAAAGTGTCCAAGAATCCGTCAAAGCATCATATTTTTCAACCGATTGAGAAACAACTAATTTATTGTCATTGCTATTATACTCTAATCCTCCAATAACATAAATATTTTCTCCATCTGCAACAGACATTGCCATCATTCTTGGGGTTGGCATAGGCGATACAGCAGCCCAACTATTGGTGCCCACTCTGTATTCATAATTCGTATCAAGAATTCTACTACTATTTACACCGCCTATGGCATATATCCTGTTATTGGCTGCATAGCTTTCTACGCAATGGTATCCTGCCGCTCCTGTCATAACAGGAACGTCTGACCATGTTGCAGTCGCTATGTCATATTTAGCACAATTATCACTGAATAAACTATTTGTAGTCGCAGCATCTTCTGGATCTATGTCTATATTAATACACATACTGTTTGTTCGAGTCACACCCTCTAGAGTATAACTTATGTCAACATAAATATTAGCGTCTATGTTTTTATTTGGGACTATTGGCAAAACAATAATTGACGCATAACTTCTTACAACATCACTGAAATCTGTGTCAAGTTCTTGTACGGTTGTAATCGTTGTATTGTCTACCTGTATATTATCCTCTAAGTTATTAATTACACGAACAGTCAGTTCTGTCCCGTCTGGAACAACATTATCCGCAAAAGATACGTCAAGCACTAATTCGTTATTTGTTACTCCGTCTATAACTAATGAATTTACTACAACATCATTTGCTTTCTTGCCTACAGGACGGACTTCTAAAGGTTCTTTTGGAACAAGAATAGTTGGGGGAATACCATTATTTATACCACCACCGCCTCTCAAGTGAGCAGCGACACCATTGGCAGTACCTATGTCAAATACAGAAGTGATGGCACCAGTAATAATTATCTCGTCATTAAATTTCTGTATTGTATCAAGACCCAAACAACTACACTCATTTTGTGGAGTTTCAAATTCCAATACTTTTTGATTTGGGAAAAGTTTATTTATTCTAAAATACACGTATGTACCAGAATCGTTAGAAAGTTGAACAAACGCTGTTCCTGTAGATATACTTGCATTAGTTGTATCTAATACCCAATCTCCATAATATGGATCTATATATTCTATTACATCTCCCCAAATAATTTCTACATCTGGATCACTTGCAGTTATATAAACATTTTGTCCGCTATAAAGAACGACAACTTCTTTTCCTAAATCAGCAACACACTCCCTAAAACAATCTGAATATTTTGTTGTAGAATCATTGGCATTATGAGAAATTAATGCTTTTTTGTATCCTCTACCATCAGCAAAAATACTTTCTTTGTATTGATCAAACTCTATTAAGAAAAATGAACCTGATTCACCCTGAGAATCATCAGCAGAAGTTACAGGCAAAAATCTTAATATTTGACTTGTGTTAGATTCCTCTCCGTTCCACAAAATAGTTGCTGTAAGATTATGTCTTTCATATACGTACAAACCACCAGTAGACAAGCTCTCTATGGTGACATTCTGAACTGGTCCAATAAATACTTTTTTAGACAAACCATTGTTCACAGTTGAGTAAACAGTATTACCAGATTCCGGCGAAGGAAACGCAGAATCGGTAGAACTTAATGCTCTGTTATTAGTCGTAGATACAAATGGAGTAAGGCTCCATTTAACAGATGTCCCATTTGGATATGTCCTTCTGGTTTCATCGGTTGGGTAATCAGGATCAACTCGATAAATCGATACAAACTGTTCCGCCTTATCTAATGCATCTGCAAATGGAACTCTACCATTCAGAATCATAAATACCGCACTTCTAAACAACACTGCTGTCTTTTTGACAACTTCAAAATTATTAAAACTATATTTCTCATAAAAGAATATTGCCTCTTCTAAATCTGGAGGATTTAAATTCACATCTATATATGATACAGTTTCATTCAACCCGGTAGGATAACCCTCTTCATTTAACTTCTCTTGAGTTGTCACAACAAGTTCTGCATCAGTAGCGTTTACGTCTGCTATGTCTCTTTCTGTCCCACTATCAGCTAATGAAAACGCTCCATCGCAAATTTTACCATTTGCTGCTCTGCATTCAAGATCATAAGCCGGTTTATTTTGAATAGGAATTCCTCTATAAGTTAAATATGTTCTAATTCCATAATCTTCAGAAGAACCAGCATAAGTACCATCGTATTCTACTTCTGTAGGACCAGTTGGAAATTCACTAGGATAAATTTCATTAGGACAGAAAACTTTTACTTTCTTATTGTCTCTATTTACAGTAATAACTTCAAATGGGTTCTTCAACTCAACCGTTATAGACGAAGAAAAATATTCAAATAAATTACTAGTACTATTTTGAGGATCAGGTATGGTTATTTTTAACCTTAATGTAAGATTTAATTCTGCTATATTCTTATAAAGCGAAGTATGAATTGCCGGAACAATAACACCTTTCATAAAACCGGTATCCGTATTATATTCTATGGCCATATCATATAAATCGCTTATATCAGGTGAAACTTGAACGGTTTCATCATTAAAGATGTCAATCGCTGCATCGTCAACCAAATTGTAAGAATTCGAAATAACTTCCGCTGTTACCGAAATATCATCTTCGGTAATTGCCTCACCAAATTCATCTGTTATTTGAGCATATAATACAATATTCTCATCAAGATATCCACGAATAACTCTTGAAGAAAAAATATCATCCCACCACAAATTCATACTGGTAGAACTTGTCAATTCATAACTAATTCCAGTCACATCCATTAATGGTAAATTATTTGTTATTTTATTAGAAGCAGGAGTAGCAGCTACGTTATATACTTTTGATGATCTTCCAAACCTATCAACTATTATTATACTATAATAGTATTTCTGCTGATTTAACAAATTTCGATGAACGAAAGAAGTTGATTCCGTATTACCCTGAAATACCAATGTGCCCGTTGAGCATAATGTTTCACATACTGGAAAATTTGATTCATTAACATATACATAGATACCCACGGCGTCTGTGTAAATGGATGTTATTTCTGTCCACTCAAAAAATACTGCTCTGTTTCCGGCTGTTGTGGTTGTCACAGTAGGAGCAGGTATTGTTGATAAATCAAATGTCAAATCCTCTAATGATTCACTAGATAAAGTCGGAATAGAAACAGTTAGTAATGTTGAATCATTTATGTGACTATAATTACCTAACGAATTCTGAGAGAATATCCTAAAATATTGAGTCGAACCAGGAATGAAGTTCTCTCGATAAGTTGCATAATATGCCCCTTCAGAAACATCTTCATTATAAACAAGATTACCATCATTCTCGTTATAAGGAGCATTCAAACTATTATGAATAATCCTGGCATTTCCACCTATGTAATCGTAATTACCAGGAACTTCAAAATCCAAAACAACTAAACGATCTCCATTATCAGGATCACTTCTTGATATTGCATAATTATCATTTATATATGATGTGCTTCTTGCTGTGCTATGAATACTTAATTCACACATTTCACCAAAGAAATATGCAGTTGTAGCATTTCTCTTATAACCAACATCAACATATGCATCAGTTACCGCAGGACCGACATCCGCAGTAAAAGTACCAGATTGTTGTCCATTGATATAAAAAACTCCACTACCTGCTGCATTGATCCGAATTGCAAAATGATTCCATGAATTAGCAGATAGACCTATTGTTGAAGTCGCTGGTCCTCCACCTCCAGCAGAAAAACGAAGTCTCCCAGTTGGCCCCTGAATATCTACATACCAATCTGTATCTATTGCTGTTCTGCGAGCCAAAATGGGTTGATCAGAACTGATATAGAAAGGTTTTACCCAACCCATAATAGTAAAATCGTTTGTATATGCTCCACGAGTTGTTAATGTAGAAGAAGCAGTAGTTGAACCAGATACAGGATCGCCTCTATTAAATCTCAGACCAGAAAAAGAATTCTTTACATCATATTGATTAAGCCAATCTGGAATTGTTTCAGAAATGGTTAAATCTGTTGCGGAATTTCCGCTAAAATCGTATATGCGTCTCCCTGTACCAGAAGAAAAATGCCATGCGGCTATAGTATTCTCATCAATATTAACGTTGCTACCCTTTAAGACAGTCGATGAGAATGAAGATATTCCTTTAGGAATAACATTATCATGTTGTGTTGCTACAAGGTCTACACCACTACTAAAGCGTCCTCTATTATCAAATGTAAAAACAGTATAGTAATACCTTTGTCCGTCTTCTAAACCTGTATCTGCAATCTTCTCAGAAATACCATCAAAAATTATCTCTCCATCTACCGGCGTAGTTGGAAAATGATCTTTATTCCTAACTGCTCTTAATCCTTGAAAATCTCTTTGATTATCTGCAAAAGTCTCATTAAAAAAACAATAATCACTTTCTGCATTCTCTACATTAAAAGGATTATTGACATCTGTACTAGCTGCGAATAATACATTAATAGGCGTTCCGCCATATCTGAAAATACTAAATTCTAAATTTCCAGGATACGTACTTTCTATTCTTCTGATAAATCTTTTTGCCAATTCATATCGATATTCGTTTTGATCGTTCCATGTCATAGAACCGCTTTTATCAAAAACCAAACCAACAATACGATCTTCTAAATTGAGTTCTATATCCTCTCCGTTAAAAACATCACTTACCACATGTGTATGATAAAGTGCTTCACTGCCATTATTGAAATGATCTATACTAACAATTTCACTCTCACTAGGAGGTATTCTAATCCTATTAGTGCCATAAGGATCTAAGGATTCATAATCACTAAAAATCTTAAGTTTGTGATTCTTGGCGACATCTATATACCATTGTTTACTGCTCATATCACAATTCCTGTATGATAGATTTCATAATAATCTAACAAATTTAAAGATTTATATATAGGTACTGGGACAGGATCAACATGATCAAAAAGGACTCTATAATTATTACCGTCATCTACACAATCATTTGTGGCATCTAATTCCGTATCTGCATCAGATATTTTTGTATTTTCTACTGTCCCATTATATACAACGCCTGACGTATTATTCCTATCTACTATTCCAGCCCCATTCAAACTATTCGTATTAAGATTGATAATTGAAGTCCCAAAATCAACTGTATCAACATATGTCAAATTTATATCATCATACATGGTTATCATAGATGATTCAAAGTATAAACTAATTGGATTATCCTGTGTTGCATAAATTCCTGCCAAAGCATGCGTACCTGTACCTAAATACCAAGTAACGCTTGGTACTGGATAATTATCAACTATTAAGTCAATCCCACCAGTTGTAGCAGTTATAGATGAACCATTATTGAAATCTATTGTCATATCACCTGTACCTAATCCGTTTGTTAAGTTCCATGCACGTACCGTTGTAGCATGTATATCCACTCTTCCGTCACTTCCTATTGTCCAGGTAATTGGAGAGGTTTTACCTTGAAATGTCAAAACATTACCACCTACATCAATATCTCCGTTTGCCTGAGCAATAGAAAGATCCGTACCCACCGCTCTTAGCCATACCTTATTTGGCGTATTCCATGTAGTCCCATTAGTAATAAATGGTGTAGTCATTCCAACAGTAGGTTGTGCCAATATGTCATGAACTCCAGATTGTACAATAGTTCCATCTCCCATTTCAAACTGCTTGGCATATACGTCTCCGGTCATGTTTGATGTTACACCAGTCGATGCAAGAATAATTTTATAAAATAAACTTGCTATAGCAGCCAATTTTACATTACCACTTGCTGTCTGTGTCCAGATACCGGTACTCGTTAAGGTTCCTGAATTCCTCACTATAAAACCTGCCACATTATGAGCAAACCCCCCATCTACATAAGTACCAGCAGATAGTAGCCAAGAATAGAGTGTACCTGCATCCTGAGAAGTTAAAACTCCTACACCGTCTACTTCAAGATTTATTACCATTCCATCATAGGTAATATTCTCTGCTCCTCCCCCGTCCCATGTAATTGTTCCTGTATATGTATTGGTTGCTGCACCTTCGCCTGTGATTGATCCTTCTACTTCTATATCGCCAGAACCAGCAAACACAGGTAATCCTGTCAAATCAAATGCTCCAGAAACATCCAATGTATCACTAGAATGAACATTCAACTCATGAGCCGCACTAAATATTGTTCGTGTCCCAACAAAACTACCGATAGTATGAGTTTCTCCGGAATTCAATATTAAGGAAGCACCTAAGTCGTCTGCTGATAATATATCTACATTGCCATCAACATCCAGAACAGCAGTCCCAGTCAGTGTGATTCCTCCGTTATCACCAAGTCCTGAAGACACCACTAGTTCTCCAACCGTCATATTAACTGATTGTGTCAGTACGTATGAACTATTACTATCAAAAATAAGAGTCGTACCAGTACTGCAATTGATTACTTTGCTATTATTACGAGATAACTGCATATCCATTTGTAGCCCATAAGCTTCATATGAACATCCGTCTACCTCGCAGAAGTCAGCAGCAGCATCCTGTAGTATAATACTATAAGACGCAATGCCATCAGCTATAGTACCATCTGTTGCAACAAGTTTTTTTGTCCATGCATCTGATACTAATGTGATGGTCTTAGCAGCAGTTGCAATTGAAAGACTATCAAATAGGTTTGCTTCATTATCCCAATCTAAATCAAGATCATCCAATGCCACAAGATCTAATCCTGTACATGTTCCAGCAGCATAAGTCACATTTCCATATGCATTATGAGTAAAACCACCAGAAGCATATGTTCCAGCAGTCATAAGGAATGATGCAAGATAACCAGCATCTTGTGCTGTAAGTGTAGAAGCAGCATT
>Ga0307377_10001263_pt1 | contig 32942 bp, 54 predicted proteins | sample TR3MG_FD_202535 | JGI IMG/M metagenome (GOLD analysis project Ga0307377, IMG submission 202535) | Soil microbial communities from Risofladan, Vaasa, Finland - TR-3 | ecosystem: Environmental > Terrestrial > Soil > Coastal area > Acid sulfate soil | place: Finland: Risofladan, Vaasa | collected... | reverse complement strand
TCTTACACCAAAATTTTCAATTAGTACTTCTTTTCCATCCTCAAATTTAATAGTTTGTAATCCGGACATATCACTACTTATACTTTGTATTGTTCCTTTTTTCATTTACACTCCCTTCTTCTAATATTCACTATCTTCTTTATTTTGGTTTTGTTAGTTTCTTTATTGTTTGTTTATATCGTGGATGATATCTATTATTACATCCCATTTGAATACACCATTTTGTAGCAGGGTTATTTAAAAATATCAATCCACAATATTTACAATATGACCAAGGGATGTTTTTAACTTTAATAGTAGTATGAGATTCAAATACATATTTGATCTTTTCATCCATAAATTATAATTGAGCATATTATTAAAATGATTACACCACATATTGTTCCACCCTTTGAACCACTTTGTGGATACCAAATATAATACCATGGAACTTCTTTGTTCAACCATTTACTAATCCAATTCATGATTTCTCCTTTTCACTATTGGTCTCCCTGAGAGGACTCGAACCTCCATGTGTCCAAATTACCCTTTCACCTGGTTCGAAGCCAGAGGGGATACAGAGAGACAATTTATTATTTTAGAATTAGATCGTCAGTAATACCTCCAATCTGATAATCCGTTTCTTTACATAATTTCATAAAATTATCATCATGCATAAGTCTTTTAAAACACTCTGAATATTTAGGATAATTCAAGAACATCAAAGTCTGGTGTTCCCTCATTAGCTTAAATGATTTACTTTGCCTATGAAAACAACTTACAAAATTAATAAAATGTAGAAAATTTTCATCCGATTCCATTGCGAAATCTGCTAACGATGTATCTTCTTTAGTTAAACTAGAACCTATGTATTTATTTATAAACTCCAATACTTTAATAGATGCTTCTTCTTTACATATTTTTTCAAATTGTTTTTTCTCTGCTTCAGTAATTTCTTGCGACATACTAATACATCCTTTCGTTTTTAAATTTTTCAATATATTTTTCAATATATTCTTTTATGATATACCAATATTTTTTATGATGACAATATGCATGATGTGTTGGACATACAGGAATAAGATTTTCTGGAATGTTGTTTGCTCTATTACCATCTAAATGATGAGCTTGAACTATTAATTCTTCTTTACATATCAAACATTTTTTACCATGATATTTAAAACATATTAATCTATATTGTAAAGAGTTTCCTGAATTTTTTTCTGCACAACTTTCATTTTTTGATATTAATACTCCGCATTTTGCAGAACATGTTTTATTTATCCTATATTTTTTAATTGGCTTTCCACATACAGGACATTCTTTTTTATTTTTTGGATTTAAATAACAAAATTTTTCATGAGGTTTTAATCCAGGTGTATATATTATTTTATTACAAAATTTACAGCTACTTTCTTTTTTGTTTTCAATAGAAACTTTGTATCTATTTTTTCTATCGCCAGTATTCCTTCTAGAATTTTTTAAACGAATTTCAGGACATGATGCAGAATGAGAAGAACAACACCACTTCCCATTCTTAAATTGATATTTTGCTTCTTTACCACAACCATATGAACATAACATTTTAAATTCCTTTTAATATTTGTTCTATGGTTGCGGGGGTAAAGAACATAGCGGGTACGGGATTCGAACCCGTGATTTCCGGGATATGAGCCCAGCGGGGACGACCAACTCCCCCAACCCGCGTCAGTTATTTCTTTTTATCATCATTGAGTTGTTTATTTGTTTTATGAAATCTCCAATAAGCAACACCATAAATAACAACCACAATGATTGATAGAATGACTAAATTTCTCATTTTAAAACCTCTTTAAAATTTGGTAGCGAGGGAGGGATTTGAACCCACGACCCCTGCCTTATCAAGACAGTGCTCTACACAACTGAGCTACCCCGCTAAATTTACGATTCGTTCTTATCTTCTTCAACTATTGACTGCCATCTTAAAACTACAAAATTTGGTGCAAGACAATGTTTACAAACAAACTTAGCTTCTGCTTCTTTAATATTTAAAACAAGATTAGGTAGAAGAAGATTAGTATTTAAAACTTGACGTCTTTCATTTGTTGCTTTTACAGTATTATGTTTAAAAGGAAATACGTCACTATCATGAACTTGTCCGCATGCAGAACATTTAATTCTCATTTTATCTCCTTTTTAATAACACGACATTTTTTACACCTTACATGGTGTATTTCCTTTAAGTCTGAACCATATTTTTTATCCATGTATGCACTTACTCCAACAAACTTGCTGGGACCATAATTTAATAATTTAATAAAATTATCAATACAACACTTCTTATATCCTGACATATAACCCATTTGTATATGATAGTCCTCCATTGTTATTTTACCATACTTAATAAGTCTTATTAAAAAATATTGATCTGAAGGATATGCTTTTTTCATATTCATATCTATCGTATTCTTATAATGATATAATGGTTGGATAAAAACAGTGTTATCGTTCAATATCAATCACTGAACTAATAAAAATATTATGATATTCTTCTTTAATTTTTGTTATTGAATCTAATATATCTTTTGATTCTTTTTCTATTGCTGCAACATATGCATATCTATCTTTTGGGCTACCAGAATTATTAAATTTTGTTTGTAGTTTAGAAATAAGATCTAAACTTTCTTCAAGCGTTATCTGCATCTTCTAACTCCTTAATGGATTTTTTTAAAATATTATTTACAGCATAACCCACCAGAAGATTATTTTCTTCTTCTGTCATTTCTAATTCTATTGTTGCACCACCATCTTCAAGTTCTTTAATTTCTAAAACTTCCATGTTATTCTCCTTTATATAATATATCCGCCATATTTTGCTAATTTCCAAAATGGGATTCGTTCTTCTCTAATAAAATATCTTATTTTATTATCTGGATCTATAATGTTGAAATAATGTGATGTATGTTGAATGTTAGTCGTTAAGGACCCTATCCGTTTTTTTATAGCATCTGGTAAATCTTTATATAGAACAGCAACCTCATTATTTCTTATTTTCCAATATTGAACTGGATGTGTATGTGTTATTAGTTGTATAAATGGATATATTTTAGTATTATTAATATAAGTATTTTTTGAATATCCAAAAATCTTTAAAACTTCATTTGTTTTCAGTAAATCTTCTCCTTTATGATTTCTGGTTATTAAATATATATCCCCAATATGTTTTTTGCTTCATTCATTACTCCGTCTACTAATTTCTCTTTGAATTATATTTTTTTCAACCTTCAATCAAAAATGGTAGGGGAACCGGGAGTCGAACCCGGACGCGTTAAACGCATGGGGCTTAAACCCATTGACTAGACCAGTTCGTCTATTCCCCCTTTGTTAATGGCGGTGATGGCGGGATTTGAACCCGCGTTCTCCGAGCTGACAACCCGGCGTCATCGACCAAACTAGACTACACCACCGAATTTTAATTGGTGCTTCTGACCAGATTTGAACTGGTGTCATTAGATTGAAGGTCTAACATCCTAAGCCTAACTAGAAGACAGAAGCGTTTTTTGTTCATATAGTTTTATTATATTTTTTATTTTAAATTTATTTTTAATACAGTCTAACATTGGTTGAAGATCTTTTAAATATAAAACTTCTATTTTATAACCTGCATTAATTACTGCATTAGTTTTAATATCTACAATTTTATTATAAAACCCTTTTATTTCATATATAATATTATCTATTTCAAAATCAGGATAATAATGATGATTTTGCCCGTTATATGTATACGGTATTTTTAATTTACATCTTTTAATATTTGACCCTATATTCAAATGATATACTAAAAATATTAATTCATAACTACTACCACAATACACTCCTTTGTAATAACCACTTTTACTACGACCAGAACCTTCTCGATAACCACCACAACCACTTTCTATTGATTTTTTCGATAAAAGTTTACTTAAACATTTTTTAGAACAAGATTTTGTTTTACTAAATGAACCAGGTGCTGTTGTTTTAATTTTTTTAATATTACCACAAATTGGGCATTTAATCTCTATCATAACTGGTTTTTTTAATGCATCTGATCTAGTTGGTGAAATATTTTTAACACTTGTACTAATTTTTCTTTTAGTCTCTTTTGATTGTTTTTTCTTTTTTGTTGTATGTGTATGGGAAGCAAAGCATTTTTTTGAACAATATTTTTTTTGATCGCGGCCATTTAATATTTTTCTGCAATTTAAACAGGTTCTTATGTTTTCTGGTTTTAAATAGCATGATGATTCATGTTGTTTTAAATTTGAATAAAAGAATTCTTTATTACAGTATTTACAATTTACTTTTTTGTGTGATTTATCATTTTTATAATCATGTTTAGATTCTTTTTTATTTGGACATTGTTTATGATTTTTTGAACAACATAATTTTCCATTTTTGAAAATAAATTTTGCTTTTTGTCCACACCCATAATGACATAATTCCATATCCATAACCTTTTTATTTATTTGTTCTTAAAAATGATATGGTTATCCTTATAGGATCACTACTCTCTTTTTCATTAATTGGAGGTTCTGAATGGGGATCGAACCCATCACCTCTAGCTCCAAACTAGCGTCTGCTCCAACTAGTACTACTAGAATACAGAACCATATGTTTGATGACTCCGGATAGGACTCGAACCCATCGTACTAGCGCGTTGCCAGCGTCCTTCCCTACTAGTATTACTAGACGACAGAGTCATATATTTTATTTCTTATTCAGTTCTTCTTTAACAAATGGATATGGTGGTAAATCTGGTAAATCTTCAACTTTACAATATGTAAGTTTCCATTCAATCTTTCCGTTATAGTTATCACAAACAAAAGCATATGAAAATGGTAACAATGGTTGATTAAAATTTCTATGAATACCCTGCTCTAAATCTTTGCCCTTATTTTTCTCATTACTACACCAGATACCCTGCCCTATCCCCACCATCCATCTTCTACTTGGACAATTTGAACGATCTGGTTCTTTATCTGTATAATATTTTCCAGTAGAATTTTTCATATTCTCCTTTACTTGGTTGGCCAGATGGGATTCGAACCCACGATCAAGGTTTTAGAGACCTCGGCTTTAGACCAGACTAAGCTACTGACCATCACTATTTAAACTAGTTTTAAATTAGAAAATAGCCTGCATCTTTGATCTGAAGCAATGGCTGTTATTTCATTACCAATATCAGGTTCTTTAAATCCAACCCAATCAATACTTCTCATATCTAACCGATATGTTAATTTTTCAAGTTCTTGTTTATTATCTACCCCTAGAATTATAAGAGTTCCATTATCCCATTTTGTTTGTCTATGAAGTAGAAACTCTGCAATTGCATGTCCTGCTTGTACAGACTTTTGAGATTGTGATAAATCGTTACGAACTACTACGTAGAGCTTCATGTTCTTCAATCTCTTTAAGAATGGAATCTTTAATTTTTGAAATTTTATTTTCATTGGGTAGATTATCTTCTCTGGGAATTTCAATTTGAGATCGCTCTTTGCCTCTGATTTCACAATAAGCAATATGAGTGTGTCTATATTCCCAACTAATACGAAATACTTTCCATGCATTATCAAATAAATTTTGTAATGCAGGATTTCCAACTCTATTTTTTGCTTTTCTACAGAATTTAAAATCTCTGATTTTTTGAGCTTTTTCCTTCTGAGAAATTTTTACTTTTGTAAATGGATGTATCATGGTCTCTCCCTCCTACTATTTTCTAAGTAACATTACCAAGAAGAGTTTGAGAGGGAGGACCACGAGACTCGTTAATCTACGGCGGTATAAAAATCTATGATCGACGCATATTATAATCTCCTTTGATTTTTTAATACATATATTTGTTCTAAAAAGTTTTGGTAAACATCTAATTTAAATGTTTAATTCTTCTGTAGTCTTTATAATATGAATTTTAGCTAAACGAAATTTCACTGGAATATGTTTATGTCTACCCCATATTGGAATTCTATCTGGTGAATTCTGTTCTTGAAGTCTGTTTTCTCTTCTAACTAATTCTAACCATTTAATTCCAGCTTCTTCATTTAACACTCCATTTATTCCATATATTTGCCAACAATTTCCACATGCTGAAGGATCATCGTCATTATTTTTATATTTACCATATGTTTTTGAAGTAACAAGATCACAATAAGTATGAAAAAACCATTTTTTATCTTTCTTATTTGTTGTCCATTGTGCTTGAACTTGCCAATATGTAACATCTGCATTCTCAGGTCTCATTATTTCACTCCTTAAATATTACTTTAACTTGTTTTCGTCTTTTCATAGGACAGTTTTTTGGCATACTTCCTTTTTCTTGAGGTTCAAAATATCGCCAAGTTGATAATGTTGGATCTAAAAAACATCTTGATTTTATGTTATGAATACGATCATCGCATTCAAAGAATGGACACAATTGTCCACACCTATCAATAATAATTGCAGCCATTTTTACTCCTTTTAATATGGCGGTGAGGGTAGGATTCGAACCTACGGGGCTGTTACACCCGACGATTTAGCAAACCGCTCTTTTAGACCACTCGAGCACCTCACCGTTTTAAGTTCCTGTATTTTCATCAATGATTTTTTTGATGTAATTATAACATTCTCTACAAATAACATTTTTTCTTTCACCTATCTCAATATAATGCTCCCATTCTTCATTAGAAACTTGAAACAAATCTGGCATTAATTTTCCACATCTTGCACATACATTTGGATAAAATATATATGGAACTCTCCCTTTTTCATTGAGAATATTTTCCCATTTTTCTTCAAGATCAGGAGGTAATCCATTTTCATAAATGTCTTTGGGTAAACCACAATAAGGTTCTTTATTCCACCCATAATCAAAACCTAGTTCTGTATAACAACAACCACAAGCTAACAACTGTCCGCCACAAAATGGACATCTTTCATAATCACAACCAATATAGTGGAGTTCTCCTTCTTTTGCTCCACAATCATGACACGTTTTTAATGTTTCCAAATTCTTCTCCTGTTTATCATATTAGTCTTCAACAATAAAATTACTATTATGTCTTATCCAGTGATCAAAAATCCTTTTAAAGTTTTTGTAGTATATATTAATTTTATCTTGTATTAAAATTTTATATTTACTATGTACATATTTATGATGTGTTGGACATAAAGGTATAAAATTAATCGGATTATTATTATAGTGATTATTGTCATAATGATGTACTTCTACAATATTTTTTTCATTACAAATAATACATTGTTTTCTATGATACCGAAAAGCAATATCTCTATGTTTATCTATACTCAAGTCTTTTTTCTTTTTTTGATTTTTAAATATTTTATTAGAACAATAGTAAGAACATGTTCTGCTTGTTTTATTAAGAATAATATTTCCACAATAACAAAATTTTACATTTTTTGGATTCATTGAACATACAATTTCATGTACATTTTTATTAAACTTATTTATTAAAGGTTTTCCACAATATATACAATAATATTTATAATTTTTATTTAAATATGTTACTTTTGATTTATAACAATATTGTTTACCTTTGATTTTTAAAGAATTTTTCCTTCTGACTTCTGGACATTGTACTACAAATTCTGAACAACAATTCTTTCCATTTTTAAAAACATAAGAAGCTTGGTTTCCACAACCGAAATTACAAAGATCCATATTTATTACCCCACCTAAGAATTTTAATTTTGTTCTTAGAAAGATGTGGAAGGGGCGGTAGGATTCGAACCTACGAAGCTATAAGCCCAGGGTTCAAAGCCCTGTGTCTTAGACCTCTAGACAACACCCCCATAATCTTTAACGGGGCTATAATTTAAAACAATTACTGTAAAGTTTTTGGTGCATTATCCCATTTATTATATTCTTGATAGGCTAATATAATGGTAGACATAACACCAGATGAAAGAAATTCACCTAACGCATCCATAACTTGTTTCTTATCATCATCAGCAGTTTGATATGTATTTCGTTTTCTATTATTACTTATAATTAACTGGAAAATTACTTGTTCAATATCTTGACTTTGTACTCCGTTTTTTAATAAAGATATTCCAAATTGTTCAATAATACTAAGATATGAATTTATTAAAAATTCTATAAGTTCGAAAGTATTTTCTTTTCCATTTTGTTCTTCATATTTTTTTAACATCTCTTTAATCATCGGTGATGTGCTCATCTATTTTTCCTTTTTTCTTCTTAGTTTTATAATCTCTTTAACAAGTAAGTTTATTTGAGATTGTAATGAGTTGGGTATTATATGAATATCAATTCCAAATTCTTTGTAAATATTATTCATTTTTTCTAGTAATTCTTTTTTCATTATTTACTCCTTTATTTTAAAAATTTATTATCAGAAGTTTGTAATTTAGTATAACATCTTGAAGAACAACATCCATACAATACAGGTATATCGCCATATATTCTCTTTGTTTCTTTTGGATCATATAACTTTTTACATATTTTGCATGTTTCAATCTTTGGAGGTGTGTTCATCTATTTTTCCTTTCAATTTAAATCTGAAATCAATAAGTTCTTCTAATATTAAATCTTTATTGTCACAAAATCCTTTTGGCCAATTAACTAAACCACCATCTTTCTTTATTGAAATAAATTCATCTTTATACTTATATATTATTTGATCTGATTTTATTATTTTTCTAATAACAAGAAGTCTAGTTAGTTCAACCATTAATTCACTTGAAACTTTTATATGTTGATTTTTAACCCCGTTTCTTAGAATATTATTTTGAAGTCCGTACAACCACTCCCATGATCCTTGATCTGAAAAATATATTCCATCTTCACAATATTCAATTACTATTTTTTCCATTAATTTTTCCTTTTTAAATGGAGCCGATACGAGGAGTCGAACCCCGGTCAGATGATTACAGGTCACCCGCTCTACCGCTTGAGCTATACCGGCTTAAACTTTGAGTAAATATCCATATTTATAAAGTATTAGAATTATACCTGCTATATAAGAAGTAACCAAATATAATTTTATAAGAGTATTATAAATTCCTCTTGTTGTCCATATTACAGCCATATATATGAAAAAACCAGTGCTACATAAAAGAAATAATGTATTCAGTATATTCATAATTTTCCCCCAAATTCTTTAAGTTTCCACCAAGGTGTTTTCTCTCTCTTTTTTTCTAATATCTGTTTTTCTGTTTTCCAGTCTGTTTTTAACATTGAACAACACATATAAATAGTAAATGGAAAAACTGTAAGTATTAACAAAGATACCATAATAGTTTCAAAAAATGGTCCCTGCCAATAACAGTCAAATATATTTTCTTTAAATTTTATCAGATATATTAAAAAAGTAATAAATAATACTAATATACTTATAGATGTACTTGTTGCTAAACCTAAATAAACATAAAACATTTACACTCCTTTTTTATCTTTGGTGAGGGCATGGGGAATCGAACCCCAGTCTGAAGGTTAAAAGCCTCCTGCTCGGCCCCTGAGCTATACCCCCATTGGTGGCGACAACAGGAGTCGAACCTGTACGCAATTATGCACTGGGATTTGAGGCCAGCGTGTCTACCAATTCCACCATATCGCCAATTGTTATTTAAACCTTTCAGGATATAAATCCTTAATTTTACTTTCTTGCGGAAATCTAATAGCAGTTTCTAATTGGTGAATATATGTATAAACTTCTTTTTTAACTTTAAATATTTTATATTGATTTTTTTCATTTTTTATTGAAACAAAATATTTAGCCATATATCTCCTTTTATAATTAGTTTTGGTGCTAGTGGAGGGAGTTGAACCCACACGGCCTAAACCACTGATTCCTAAGACCAGCGCGCCTACCAGTTACGCCACACTAGCATTTTAGTTAATAATTTCCATCATATAAAATAATAGTTTCTCCTACTTTTAGTCTTGTAAGAGTGAATTCCTTTTTCTCATTTAGTCCATGTTCTTTAAGAACCTTTCTTAATTTCTTTCTTGCACTTTTTTTGTCAATAGCACTGACAACACTCGCACAACCTGTTGGCTCAAATAAGTCATGATCTGTACAATAATATGTTTTCCACGGTTTTATCATAACTATTCTCCTTTCAATTAAATAATGGTCTGAGTGGTAGGATTCGAACCTACGGATCCCCACTGGGCCTCCCGGTTCCAGGCCGGGTGCTCTGACCAGACTGAGCTACACTCAGATATTAATCACTTTTATTTTGTTCCTCATATTGTTTACAGTACCATCGTTTTGGACATAACTCACAATTGAGTCGATGAAGTTTTCGATAAATTTTATTTTTACTCCAATCATAACTCCGCATCCAATCAGTTCTTGTATTGATTCTAGCATAATATGTTCTTGTCCATAAACAGCCTAATAAAAAAGCTATAATAAGTTCTATCATAATTCTAACCACTTTTACTTTTTTTATGATCTTTTACTGATTTTTTTAGAATTTCTAAACATTCTAATGAATATACTTCTGAAATTATAATATGAGAAATTTCTCTAAATGAATATCCTTTATCAAAATATTTTTTAAACATTGGTTTAAGAATTTCGCTTGCTTCTATACTTAATGAACATGCATCTTCTGTATACTTTTCACCTTCATAAAGACTTTTCAATTTAATCTCCTTTTATGTTTTATCTTTACCACAAACAGTACAACGATATCCATTGGCTGTTTTATTATGAACTCTCATATGTTTTCCATGTATTTTATCTTGAGATTCATGTTCACATGTACATTGTTTTATTGCCATTTTAATCTCCTTTAATGTATGGTCGGAAGAACAGGACTTGAACCTTCGGCCCCTCGGACCCAAACCGAGTGCTCTACCAAACTGAGCTATCCTCCGACTATTTTTCTTACGAAAAAAATAATGTAACAATTTCATCATACTTTTAAAGCACTCTTTAATTTTATTTTAAAGAAGTGCTATTACTTCTGTTTGGGTGTACTGAGTTGTTCTTGTAGAGATTGCGTAGGAAGTATACTGGTTTTTAATAAAAACAATATTTGTATAAACATTGCATTTACCTCCCAGTATAATATGATTTTAAATTTGTTCTAATAATTAAACGCCTTTGTTTTCAAATTCTACTTTTAATATTCAACGTCAATTTCGAGGACAGGCTCAATTAACGGGGAAAGATATTCTGACACAACACGAAACTTTAAAGGATCAATCTCCTTAACCTGTCCTTCCCATGTAGCTACAACAGCCATATCGTCAGGGAAATTTTTTAAAAGATCAATCAACTCTTTCACTGTCATTGTTTCTGTCGCATTATTACAAAATATATTTTTCATTTTTTCCTTGTTATATCGTTATTAAATTTTTAAAATTTAGTAGGCCGGTTTTTCACCAGACACGGTTTACACACTACCGATTGTTCAGGCTTCAAAGCTTATCGCTCCACCCAAATACGGAATAACAGTGTAAGTAAGGAAGACAGCTCAAGGCTGCTCAAATATATTATTTTCCCGTTATATCGCTACTAAATTTTAAAACCAGTAGGCCGGATTCTCACCGACACGATAAATCCTATAATTAGCACCTTTATACAATTTAAATTGACAAAGCAATCCGGAGTCGCTCCCGCCCTTTCATGTCTCCACTACTAAGGACTTATTGCGTCAAGGATTTGAACGCAGATATATTATCGCTATATCGCTACTGGAAATTAATTCAGCCGCCGGGATTCAACACGCATGTGCCAACCCCACGAACATGGGCAACTCTAAAGAGGGCCAATATTTAAGCGGCTGATTTTAATCCAGCTGCCGAGGCCCAACCCTCATCAGGTCGACCTCACGACACGGTTCAATTGACCCCATGCTAAGCAGCTAATTAAAAATCAGGGGACGGATTCTGGAGAAGTAAAACTTCGATCGGGCCCTACAATGGGGGCCGGCTCACAGCCTACCGTCTTCTATTTTGGTATGCGCAATACCACGAATAGTGATCGTTTTGACCAGCGAATTTGCTGATCCCATTCTATTTTATTCTCTCACAAGTCAGCCACCACCTACCGGCGCCGGGGATAGCAGGTGCTTGTTTGAAAAGTCGTTTACCCCGTACAGGCACAAAACGACAAACCCTGATTTTTAAACTTATAAAACTATCTCATTCGGGTTGCTTGGCATCCCTAAGATTGCTTTGCATTTATTTTTTGGATCCAAATAGCAGCCAGAAGTGGTTGAGTTGTCTAAGAGAAAACACCACTTAAGTCTGGATTTTTCCACACACTGAAGTGTCATATCTTGAGCCTTCATATCTTGAGACTTTAAAACCCCAATCATTTATCCACGCGGGGGATCGTGTTAAACTTAATAACTTGATTCTTGAAACTTTATATTTTGGCTACTCGCCACAAAGTCGATTTTCAAGTCGACTACCATAAGTAGTTATTAACATAACCCAGTTAATTGCGGGCTCTTACATTTCCCATTTTTACACTACCGAATCCAAATTTATTATTTGTTCTTACTCCTCAATAAGATCTACAGTTGCGTTCATTATTTCAAGAACTGCACCAATAGAATCATATAGATCCTGCCAATATTTTAGACCTTTAATTCTTTCTTCTTCAGTGAATAGTCTATTAACAACAGGAGTTTTTCCTTCAGATGACATATGTCTCATACTTGCTAATCTATTTTGAGCTGCACTATCATTTAAAGATTGAAAAGTGCTTGATCCCATGTCTTTGGCTTTTCTCTGAATATTTAATAGATCAGCGATAGAAAATTTCTTTCCCATTAACTCTCTAAATGTGCTCAAATTTGTTAAATCAATTCTTCTCTTCAGACTTAAGTATTCTTCTATTAAATCTATGTTTGATTGAATCAAAGATTTAACTTCTTTCTTCTGTCGATCTTCAGTCTCAAAAAGTGGCCGCTCTGTGTTTATCATAGATGCGTACCTTGTAATATCTGCGTTTTGACTTTTGATCCTCTTCTCAATAATTCTCAATCTCTTTAACCCTTCAATAAGTTTCATACTACTCCTCCCATAAAGTTTAAAAAAATAAATAAAAGATTTCCTTCTCATTAATTAATATATATAACATTTGTTCTTATCAATGAACCAGTCCAATTCTTTTAGAAACTCTTGATATAAAATAGAACAAATAATAAAGAATTAAAAATACAAAAGCAACCTTTCAAAGGAGGTAATTCTAATGGATGAATTCACAAAAGCAATCGCTGCTCAAAAAGAAGGTCGTGAGATAGAAGACTGGAAAGGAACGATGCTTGAATATCTTCATCTAGTTAAAGATAATCCATTGGTTTGTAATTTTGCACCCGGAAGAGTTTATAATATGATTATGAATCATGGGGTTGGTGAAGTAGAAGATGAATTTAAACTAAGAGGTTATGAGGATCTAATAACATATAATTTCTTTGATGATAAAATTTATGGAACTAAAGAATCGCTTCATGATATTATGAGATTTTTGAAAGCAGCAGCTAGAAGGACAGAAACAGGAAAAAGGATTTTGATTCTTGTAGGTCCAGTAAGTAGTGGTAAGTCAACAATTTCTGCTCTTTTAAAGAGAGGTTTAGAACGTGATAAATTGTCAAAATATGTAATTGATGGATGTCCACTGCATGAAGAGCCTTTACATTTAATTCCATTATTAGATAGACCATATTGGGAAAAAGAGTTAAATGTAAAAATAGAGGGAGTTCTTTGTCCAGTATGTCAATCATTAGTAGATAAAGACTATACTACTAAAGGTGTGGTTAATTGGGAGAATATTCCTGTAAAAGAAATTTATTTTTCAGAACAAAGAAGAGTTGGTATCGGAACATTTCAACCAAGTGATCCAAAATCTCAGGATGTTACAGAACTCATTGGAAAAATAAATATGTCAAAAGTTTCTAGATGGGGAGAATCTGATCCAAGAGCCTTTCAATTTGATGGAGAATTGCAGGTTGCTAATGGTGGTATGATAGAAATGATTGAGTTATTAAAAACAGATATTAAATTACAATATGTTCTTATTTCACTAGCTCAAGAACAACTAATAAAGTCACCTGGTTTTCCTCAAATATATATTGATACATTAATAGTGGCCCATACAAATCAAACAGAATTTGATATATTCAAAGCTGACAAAAAGAACGAAGCTTTACATGATCGAATGTATCCTATTATGGTGCCTTTAAATGTTCGAGTAGATGATGAAATTAATATTTATAAAAAGATGATTAGAGAATCTGATTTTAGAGATATCCATATAGCGCCAAATACTTTAAAGGTAGCTGCTCAATTTGCCGTTTTAAGTAGGTTAGAAGAATCAACATCAGTAACTAGTAAACTAGAAAAAATGAAGTTATATAATGGTGAAATAACTGATGCTTTCAAGAAAAGTGAAATAGATATAAAGGGTCTCAGACAAGAAGGAAAAGAAAAAAATGAAGGAATGAAAGGTATATCTCCAAGGTTTATAATCAATGCAATGAACGTAACTCTTGGATCGAAAGAAGAGAAAAAATGTATAAATGCGATTGATATTATTAGAGCTTTAAGAGATAATTTTAATCATCATATTGGTATTACTGAAGAAGAGAAAGAGACTTATTTGAATCTTCTACAAGGAGATAAAAATTCTGTAGCTTCCGAATATAAAGAAATTGCGAAAAAAGAAGTAAATATGGCTTTTCTATATGCTTATGAAGATCAAGCAACAACACTATTTGAAAACTATATGATTAATGTATCTTCTTTTTGTAAGAAAGAAAAAGTATTCGATTCAATTACTGGTGAATATAGTGATCCTGACGAAAAACTAATGCGTTCAATAGAGGACCTTGTAGGTATTCCAGAAAATTCAAAGAAGGAATTTAGAAATAGTATTTTTGTACATAAGAGTGCAGCTCTTGAAAAAGGACAAAAATTTACTTATAAGGATTATGATCCTCTTCGAGAGGGAATAGAGAAGAAACTTATGGCAGATTTGAAATCAGTAGTTTCACTTTCCTTAGCTGATACAAGTACCACAAATCCAAAAGCAAAAAAGAGACGTGAATCAGCATTGAAAAATCTTTTAGAAAAAGGTTATTGTAAAGAATGCGCAAATGTTTTATTGAAATTTATAGGGGAAGTTTTAAGAAAAGAGGAATAAAATGAATAGGTTATGTGATTATGGTTGCGGCAAAGAAGCTAAATATTCATTTAAGAATGGAAAGTGGTGTTGTGAAAAAAGTCATAATAAATGTCCTGTAAATAGAGAGAAAAATTTAGAATCTTTAAACCAGCCAGAAGTAAAAAAGAAACATAAAAAAGCAGTAAAAGAAGCTATAAATAAACCAGAAGTAAAAACAAAACACATAAAATCAATAAAAGAAGCAATGAATCGACCAGAAGTAAAAGAAAAACGAGTAAAATCAAACACTTTTACAATTGAACAAATTCAAAATAAATATCCAATTTTTGCTAAAGAAGAAAAAATGAGATATGGACCAAATGGAGATATACAATTTCATTGTAAATATAATGAATGTAAAAATTCTGAAGAAAATGGTGGTTGGTTTACTCCAACAAAAAGTCAATTTTCAAGAAGAAAAGACGCTTTAGAAAAAGAAGACGGAAATGATGGAGGTTATTTATATTGTTCAAAAGAATGTAAACATGAGTGTTGTTTGTACTATTTTAAATCAGATCCTTTCCTGTTAAAAGAATATCAAAGATATCTTGATCAAGTACAGAAACGAACATATAGAACACGCAAAAAATATTTTGATACAATTGAAAACATAGAACTACAAGGTAAAGAACATGGTTATGCATTAGATCATAAATATTCTATTTATGATGGTTTTACAAATAATGTAGATCCAAAAATAATTGCTCATTATAAAAACTTAGAATGTATACCAGAATTAGAAAATTCAAAAAAAAATAAAAACTCTTCAATAACTTTAGAAGAACTTTTAATTCAAATAGAAATGGAGAGTAAATAATGTTTGAAGATATAATAGGAAAATCAACTAAAAAGAAAGATAAACTAGAAGTATTTGAAAACATAGAGTTTTGTCCATATTGTGGTTCAGAAAAAATTGGAACGACTATAGTAGATTCAACTGGTCGTGGAACAGCAATGTTCTGTGCTATCTGCGGATCTTCTTGGTTGGTAGAATAATAATGTTCGAAGATATTATTAGAAAAAAGAAAAAAGAAATACCTCTTGAACTTGATCCAGATATATGTCCGTATTGTTATTCTCTTGATATAGAAGATAATGGTGGAGTTTTTGTTTCTTCAAAATTATATGTTCAATCTATGTTATGTAATACTTGTTATAAAGAGTGGCGTGTACATTATGACCAAAATTTAAATGTAATAAGTATAGATTACTAGGAGGTCAAATGACTATTGTAGATCATCCAGATTGGGATTTGTCTGAACGTGGAAAGAAAGACGCAGAGAGACACCAAGAAAAGATAGATGAAGCTATTAGAAAGAATGTAAGAGACGTAATCTCTGAAGAATCTATTATTACAAAGAAAAGGGGTAAAAAAGTTAGAATCCCAGTAAAAGGATTAAAAGATTATAGGTTTAAACATGGCAAACCAAAAAAAGGGGAAGGGGATGAAGCTGGTGCTGGCCAAGGAGATACAAAACCTGGCGACGTTATTGGAAGAAGACCCAAACCAGGAGAAGGTGGTAAAGCTGGAGATGAATTAGGTGAAGATTATATTGAAGTTGAAGTTGATATTGATTATCTCATTCAAATTATGTTCGAGGATTTAGGGTTACCGTGGATTGAAGAAAAAACAAGAGCTCATCAATTAGTGCCAAAAGGATGGAAATTTGAGTCGGTTTCTAAAACTGGAATATTACCTCGTGTGCATAAGAAACGAACTATGCTAGAAGCTTTAAAAAGAGAAGCTGGCTTTATTAGAGAAATAGTAGAAGAAACAAACTGTTCTGAAGATGATGCAAGAAAGGCTTTAACTCAAAGTAAAAATGATATAAATGATGCAATCAAAATAATTGTTGATGAAAAACTTGATCAAAGAATTGAACCGTATGTATGGATAGAAGATGAAGATTTAAGATTTAAGCAAATTGAAGAAGATGTTGAAATACATTCAAACGCTGTAGTTATTGCTATGATGGATACTTCAGGATCAATGACAACCGATAAAAAATATTTATGTAGATCTTTATTATTTTGGTTAGTTGAGTTTCTTAAAAAAGTTTATGATCATGTTGAAATTAAGTTTATTGTTCATACGACGGAAGCAAAATTAGTAGATGAAGAAACCTTTTTTCATAAAGGAGAAAGTGGTGGAACTTCCTGTTGGACAGCTTTTGAAAAAGCAAACTATTTGATTGATACTGAATATCCAGTTAAAGAATGGAACGTATATTGTGTATATACTTCTGATGGAGAAGATTTTGATGAAAAGAAGACAATTCGATATATTGAAGAAATGTTAAACAAGAAAATCAATATGTTATCTTATAATGAAATTGATACTTCTGGTGGAAGTGCTTATGCTGGATTTTGGGGAACAATGAATACCTTAATAAAATCAATTAAAGAGCATTGGAAATTCGAGTGTAAAAAAGAAGCTGGTACTGAGTTTTGTATTAATAAAGATAAACATTTTTTAACATCTGTAATTAAAGGAAAAGAGCATATTCATCCTACCTTAAAACATATTTTGTTTAAAGAGGAGAAATAATATGACTAAATCTGAGCTTAAAAGATTAATAAAAATAGAAAATAGAATGTATCAGATTGCTAAAGAAGAGATGAATCTAGATTTTTATCCGATTGAATTTGATATTGTACCACCTCAAAAGATGTTTGAGATTATGGCATACAACATACCGACAAATGTTTCAAACTGGAAATATGGTAGAAACTATGAAAGACAAAGAACAATATATGAAAATCTAGGAGCTCATTTACCATATGAAGTTGTTATAAATTCTGATCCTGCACGTGCATATCTTATGAATAGTAATACTTTTGGAGTACAAGTGTTAGTAATGTCACATGTCGTAGGTCATGCAACATTTTTTACAATGAATAAGTTGTTTCGTAAATCAAGACAAGATATAATAGAGGTTATGTTAGAAGCTTCAAAGCGAGTAAATGAATATGAGAGAAAATATGGAATAGACGAAGTTGAAATGATTGTAGATGCTGGACATGCAATACAAAGACATTCAAGTCCATTTGCTAATGAAGAAACAGAAGAAGAAACTAGAAGAAGAGTTTTTGAACAAGAAAAGAAAAAAATGCATCTAAAAAATAAATCTTATTTTAGTGATGTAATATCAAGTAATAAATTAGATAATATAAAAGGAGATATAGAATTATTCAATCAAAAATTATTTAGAAAATTAAAATTACGAACACCTGTAGAACCAACAGAAGATTTATTAAAATATATTATCAATAACTCCAGAATTCTTGAAGATTGGCAAAGAGATATATTAGAAATTTTGAGGATAGAGGGTCAATACTACTGGCCAATAATTCATACAAAATATATGAATGAAGGGTTTGCTGTAGTTGTTCATGAAAAAATATGCAAACAATTATATGAAGAAAATTTATTGACATCAAAAGAATATTCTCATTTTGGTTATTCAAACTCACTAGTAAAATCTGAGTGGCCAATCGGGTTAAACCCATATTTACTTGGATCAGGAATATGGAGAGATATTGAAGAACGATGGAATAAAGGAAGACATGGTAAAGATTGGGAATCTTGTGTTTATTCGAAAGATCAAGATAAGTGGGACGATGGAAGTATGAAAGGTTGGGAAAAAATTGTTGATATAATGTCTATCTATACAGACTGGTTTTTTATGCATGATTTTTTGACAGCTGAGTTAGTGGACAAATTAAACATATATCTATACACTGAAAAAGAAGAAACCCAACATACAGATTATATAAGAACTAAACATGAAGCAGAAGAAATTAGGCAAGAAATTGTAAATTATTTTTCTAATAGTGGAATACCAAGAATAGAAGTGACCGATGGGAATCACTTAGGTAGTGGTGAAATGTTATTAGATCATAAATATGACAATGCAGAATTAGATGTAACATATGCACTTGAGACAATGAATCATATTTATAACTTATGGGGACGTCCAATTCATCTAGTAACAAAAAATGAAGGTGAACTACATGAGTTAGTTGTTCCAACATTAGCAGAAGAAGTTGAGGACGACGAAGAAGAAGAAAATAAAACTCCATAATAGAACAAATTAAAAAATGTGAATAGGAGAAGAATATGAAAATAAAGAAAGAGAATCCGGCAGCAAATTATATAATTGTTGCTCCACATCCCGATGACGAAATTATAGGATGTTTTGAAATTCTTAAAAAACATAAGACAATAGTAATTTATTCAGGAGATGCAGATCAAGAGAGAAGACTAGAAGCAATGAAGTTAAAAGAATTTGTAGATGTTAAAGCTCAACTTTTCTTAGATTCTGTTCCCACCCATTTGTTAAATCCAAATACTGTAGCATTATATTTTCCAGACCCAATTTACGAAATCCATCCTGATCACAGGAAATGGGGAGTTATTGGTGAATCCATTGCAAGACTGGGTTTCAACGTAATTTTTTATAGCGTTAATATGCAAGCTCCATACATTCATGAAGTTAAAAATCCAAAAGAAAAAGAAGAACTATTACAAAATGTATATCCTTCGCAAAGTGATTTGTGGAAATATGATAAAAAATACATACTTTTTGAAGGTAGATGTCAATGGATATTTTAGAAATTATAGTTGCTATTATGGCTTGTGTTGGGGTTGGTATTGTTGCATTACATAGAGTTGAAGGTTTTTGGATTTTATGTGCTGGTCAGATTTTAGCGATGTTTTATTTTAGTTTATTGGGTCAATATTGGATTACAGGTCAAATGTTTGTCTTGACAATATTTAATGGGTATGGAGTATATAATTGGAATAAACAAGGAGTAGGAAAAGAACCAATAAAATGGCCGTGGAGAAAGGAGAAATTAAAATGAACACAATTAAAGTTGGTATATGTTTTTTAGATATAAACAATGAACCTATCGTAACAAAAAATCTTAAATCTAACTGGTCTGTTGAGGTCGAAAATAAAAAAGATATAAGTAAATCACAATATAGAAGAAAAGTTCAATGTGAAGTAGCTGAAGTATTAACAGATCATATTAAAATGGAAATAACACCTAATGTTATTCGGGAAATGTTAGAAGAGTTAGAGGATGTATAATGTCAAGAATAATTTTTGTTCCACAGTATCCAACCCCAAATAGATACCAAGAATGGTGGTTCTCTAAACTACCATACGAATTTGAAAAAGCCGGATTTGAAGTATTAACATTAGGAATGGAGTATGCTGAAATGATGTCCTGTCGTCGTGGCGATATTGCTCATTTTGCTCCAGTAAGAATGGCGATAGAATTTGAGACAGAGCAAGTTAGAGAATATAGTGCATTAAAGATGAATGAAAATGATATTCTCTTTCTGGCTGATATTAGTTTTCCTGGTATTTTTTGTAGTGCTTTATATCATTATCAACCACCAAGGATGTTTGCATTTTGTCATGCTACTAGTATAAATATCCTAGATTATTTTGAAGGTTTAAGCTGGTCAAAGTTCCCTGTAGAAAGAGCTAATTCTTTATTATTTGAGAAAGTATTTGTTGGTAGTCAATATCATAAAGATAAACTTCAATGGTCAAATACTGAAGTAACTTATCTACCATTCCCGCCATTTAAAACATTTAAAAATGAAACTAAAATATATGATATTGTTTCAGCTTCAAGACCTACAAAACAAAAAGTTGATTCAGAACTTGAGAATTTGGTTGAAGGAAAATTTGGAAAGATAGTTAGGAAAGACACTTACTCATGGGAAGAATATTATCAATTTCTTGGTCAATCAAAAGTCTTATTAATATCAGCACATGAAGATACCTTCGGATATCAAATTGTTGATGCTATCTTAAATGGATGTATTCCTATTGCTAGAAACTCATTGGCCTATCCAGAGTTATTGGCGAGAGAATATTTATATAATGATAAGAATGAGTTATTTGGTTTGCTTGATAGAGCATTGTGGGGTTTGTTACCATTACCAAAATTAAAATGTGAAAAAGAAATGAAGAATTTCTATAAAAATATAATCAAAACAATGAAAGGGAATTAATATGGCTGAAATATCTCCATTTAAATTGTTTTTCAATTGGCTTTTTGATGAAAATTTAAAAACAGAAATCCCCGATAAACAAAATATGTTAAAATATAATTCGCCCATTACTACAACATTTATAATGAAAGTTTTTCTAAGGAGTGGAGAATTAAATCATTATTTAAATACTTATATAAATAATATTAATTTAAGGTATTTGGATAAAGAAGAATTTTTTAAGTTTATAAAAAAATGTGTTATTGATTTTAAAGTAAAAAGAAAGGATATTGTTTATTATCAATATAAGAGAAAGGACATTTTGTTTGATAAACTCAGAACTAAAATGACGATATTAAAAAATGATGATCTAGATTTCTTATGCGATATAATTGATAAATCAGATGAAAAAGAATCAATATATAATGCCTTAGGAATTAATAAACCAGTAAAATCAAAAAAGAAAAAAAGTAAACAAAAAAATATTTCGTCAAAAGAATTTATAGAAGATAATTTTTCAATTGTAGAAATTACCAATAAATAAAATTATGGGCAACGAGAATATCCCGTTGCCCATAATACCAGTACTCTCCTGACAGTCACCTTTTTGTTTTCACCACAATTCCTTGGATACATAATATCCTCATGGTTTGGACACAATCAGGTCAAAGCACTTAGGTCATCAAACTTTATTTTGTTTCTACAATAACTTCTCTAAGCATATTTGCCATTTCGATGTTTATAACCGGTGTTCCAATTGTTGTTTTTGGTTTAATACCAGAACCATCACAACGTTTACAAATGGTCGATTTTTCAATTTTTCCAGTCATGAGAAGTTTATGAAAAATTCTGGTTCCTTGGCAGGTTCTGCACTTAACCAATTTAGTTCCTGTAGTTTTTCCATTTTCATCTCTGGCACAATACTTGCACTCAACATTAATGGTAAGACGAAAACTCGTTTTCTTAAATCGTCCAGTTCCCCCACATGTACTACATTTTTTTCTATATGTTCCAGTGGGTTTTCCATTTTTGTCTTTTTCACAACTTCGACATTCTTCTTCCACTTTATGTCTTTCGAGACGATAAAGTTCACCCAAGCCCCTACAATCTGGACATGCGTCATCTGGCGGTTTTATATCAAACCTCCCTTTTATAGCCATTTGGTTTTCTACGATTGACTTGATAAGTTCATTCTTTGTTTTAGTCAAAGATTTAAACCTATCATCTCTTGGACGGAGACCATCAATGTTTTCTCTATAAACTTTGAAAACATCTTCCGGAGTGTGAATTTTGTCAAACATCTCTAATAATTCGGACATGACTATTCTCCTTTTCTATTAAATTGTTTTAGACTATTACAACCCTAATTAATAAATAAATTTAAAAACCATTTGAATACTTTGCTCGAAACCACAATTGAATTTCAGATGCCTGTTGTTCCAAATCATAATAAATATCATCATGATCCATATCTATACCTGAAAACTGTTGAAAATAATGAACCATTTCATGAGCTAATCTATCAAGAGGCCATTTAAAGCTATAATTAATAACATTTTCTTTATAGAAAAACCTTGGCCATGTTGCCTTAATAGAATTATCATGATTTGATTCTTTCCAATGACTAAAATCAAATTCAGTCTGGTTCATATCCTTTACAACTGGCAAAGGATAGTCTTTGATTCCCATTTTCTCTGCCACGATCGCAGCAATCTCCTCTACAGAATTTGGAATGTTGGTGGTGCTAAGTTGTTCTTTTTGATTGTTAGAAGTTATTATAAGATTGTTTGTTTCGTAAGTTGTAGCATTAGCCACACTTACTACCATTACCAACATACATGCTAATAATAATCTTTTTAACATTTTAAATACCTCCGTTTAATTTTATTGTTATTAAATAAAAACAATATCTTCTTATCAAATATTAATATATATAGAAGATAGAATTTTATATGGGAACAAAGAACAAATAAAAAACCAGGGAGGGTTAAATGTTTATAAAGTTATGTGGTTATGGTTGTGGTAAGGAGGCTAAATTTCCTCCAAAGAAAGGAATGACTAAATGGTGTTGTGAAGAAAATTGGCAATCATGTCCTACAATTAAAAAGAATTTATCAACAATGCAAAAAGAATTATGGAAAAACCCAGAAATAAGAAAGAACCGAATAAAAGTAGCAAAAGAATCTCATAATCGACAAGAAACAAAAGAAAAACATTCAAAAGCAAAGATTTTTACAATTGAACAAATTAAAGAAAAACACCCATTATTTTTTCAAGTAGAAGAAATGAGATATAATTCAAATAGAGAAAGGCAAGTTCATTGCCATAATCATAATTGTCCTAACTCAAAAGAAAAAGGTGGGTGGTTTACTCCAACTAAAAGTCAAATATATGAAAGAATTAAACAATTAGAATACAACGATGGAAGTGAAGGATCTAATTTTTATTGTTCAGAACATTGTAAACAAACATGTTTAGTTTATGGCAAAAAAGTAAGTCAACTTATAAAAGAAGATGAGATAAGAGCTGGTATTATAACAGAAGAAAATCCAACTGGAGAACTTCAAATATTTCGAGAAGAGGTTTTAAGAAGACAAAAAGAAGAATTGGAGCACAACGAGTGTCAATATTGTGAGAATCAGAATTTAGAAGAGTTAGTTGTTCATCATGAATACCCAAGAAAAACTCATCCGCAGTTTGAGTTGGATCCAGATAATGGGGTAGTTTGTTGCGGTTTAAATAGTAAAAACAAATGCCATATTAAATATGGGCATAGATCAGAAACACCCTGTTCAACTGGAAATTTATCTAATATAATTTGTATGAATAAAAATATAGATAATATTACATAACCATAATTATACCAGTTTATGGATTTTGTCGTATTAAATTTTTATAGTAGGAGGCAAATCATTTGATTTCAATTAAAAATTCATTTGCAAATTGTTCTGTTTGTCCATTACTAAATTCTTCATCTTGTATAATGGAAACAAATTGCGAAAACGATTTAAGTAAAGTTGACATTATTTTTGTAGCGGAGAATCCAGGAAAAAATGAAGTTGAAAAAAAGATACCGTTAATCGGGAAAGCTGGAAAAAAATTTAGAACCCCTTTTACTAAATATAACTTACACAAACTTAATTATTTAATAACTAATATAGTTCTATGTCAAACAATCAATCCAGATGGAACTACTGGAAATCCAACCCAAGATGTAATCGATGCATGTAAAATAAATTGTTTTAATCTTATCAATGTATGCAAACCAAAACTAATAGTTTTAATGGGCACTTCCCCGATGCAAGCGTTTGATATTGCTAAAAGCGGTATAACAACATTAAGAGGTCAGGTTTATGATTGGAAGGATTATAAAGTTTTTCTTACAGTACATCCTTCCTTTGTAAATAGAAATCCATCATTTGAACAAAAGTTTGATAGTGATTTTTCAGAGATAGCAAAAATAATGGGTTCTAAATCAAAAGTTACTAGTAATCAAACTATAACAACAACTGGAAAAACTGGTATACACTATTATGAAATTCCAAATAAATTTTATACAGATGAATATAGACTTGTTGATGTTCAATTTATGAATAGAACAAATGAAGTTTTGTATATATTTAGAGACAAGAATAATAAAAAATTTTATCATAGAGAGAACGATAACTACGTATGTTATCAAATACCAAAAAATATTGACGCTAGAAAAATAGTTTCTTATGATAAACTAAATCAAATAAACGTTAGATATAAACATAAAATTACACTTGATTCTGATATAACATATGAAGGGGATACAAGAATAACTGCAAAACATGCAATGGATTATTATTTTAAAAATAAGGGAGAAGCAGAAAGAATAGATCTAAATATAATGTTTTGCGATATTGAGGTTGATACTGGAAAGAATAAAGAATTTCCAAGACAGTCAGAAGCAAAATATCCAATTTGTATGATAAGTTCAATATATCATAAAAAAAGAGTTTGTCATATTTTAGATAATAAAACAGAACCAATAACAGATAAACCAGGTGTTGAACTTAGAATTTTTAATGATGAAAAAAGTATGATATTAGATTTTATTAAATACTTTAAAGAGTGTGATAGTGACTTTATTTGTGGATGGAACTTCATAAATTTTGATATGGAGTATATTTATAATAGACTTCCGCAAATAAAAATATCACAATCAAAGCTATCTCAATTTGGAGAATTCTATGTTAATGGAGCATATTTTCAATGCAATTTACCAGGTACTGTTGTTCTCGATCAAGAGTATTTATATAAGATGTTTACATTTACTAAAAAAGAAAATTATAAATTAGGATTCATTGCTCAAGAAGAGTTAGGAAAAACAAAAGTTGAATTACCATTACCGATCAATGAAATGTATTGGAAGATGTTCAATAAATATATAGAATATTCAATAAGAGATACAGACTTGTTGTTAGAATTAGAAGATAAATTAAAACATATAAATTTATTAAATGAACTTCGAGTAATTTGTAATACTAGTTTTCAAGCTGGTGCTTCATCATTTGGTCAGATAGATTCAATAATGGTTTCATTCTTAAAAGGAAGAGGATTATCATCAAAGAATAGTAACCCGCACATCAAAAAAGAAAAATATCCTGGAGCTTTTGTTTATGAACCAATACCAGGAATTTATAATAAGGTTACTGATTTTGATTTTACTTCTCTATATCCAAGTATTATTATGACATACAATATTGGCGTTAATAATTTTGTGATGAAAACTAAGGATCCTCAACTTGGTTATGACTTAGCTTATCAACCAAATAATCTACCAAGTGAAATTGAAGTTATAATTGATCCATTATTTGAAGCAAAAACAATGAAAGTTCCAAAAGATGATTTCTTGAAAAAAGTGAAAGAGAGTAATTTAATATGTACAATAAATGGTTGCTTCTTTAAACAACATGATAAAGAAATGTCTGTTTATAGTGAAGTTTTAAGTAGTCTTTTATCATCAAGAAAGGTATACAAAGGGAAAATGTTAGAAGCAAAAGAACAAAAGAATGAATCAGATATAACACTATATAATACTAGACAATTAGTATATAAAGTTCTAGCTAACTCTCTTTATGGGGTTATCGCAAATACTGCATTTAGATTCTTTGATATATCATGTGCTGCAGCGGTGACCCTTGGCGGGCAAGAAGTATTGAAACCTTCTATAATAACAGCAGATTCATATATGGAGCATTTAAATTTCAATACAAAATATATAGAACCACCTGGAATTACAAAACAAGAGATGTATGCAAAAATAATGCCGAATAGAAAAACTAAATATATTATAACTGGAGATACTGATTCTATATTTTGTTGTTTTGAAAAATTTAATAAAACAGATGTTATACAAATTAAAAAATGGTGTGATAAAATTCAAAGTTTTTTAAATGACGATATTATTCCAAAAGTAGTTGAAAGACATAACCTGAATTTAGATTTTAATAAACTTAATTTAAAGAATGAGCTAATTATTGATAGAGGTTTATTTTTAGCTAAGAAGAGATATTCAATTCATGTTATAAATCAAGAAGGAAAAGACGTCGATGAAATTGTGAATATGGGGTTAGAAACAAAAAGATCGGATTGGCCAAGTAAAACAAAAGATTTTTTAAATGAATTGTTAGGACTAATAATGAATTCTGAGAAAGTATCTTTAACCGCCCTCTTACAATTTGTTAATAGAAAAGAGATTGAATTTATTAACCTTATTAAAGAAGGAAGTAAAACAATTGCAAGACCAGTATCTTATGGAAAGAAATTAAGTGATTATAAGAGTGTGCCGCAGGGGGTTCGTGCAATGGAAAACTGGAATGAACTTATGTATAGGACTCATTTTCCAGGAAACAAAGCATATTTATTTCATCTCAATGGTATTGATATGGATAAAGCTCCTCAAGAAGTTAGAGAAAATTATAATAGAATGATTAGTGAAGGAAAGAAGATTGATATAATCGCAATACCCGACGAAGAAGCACGACTACCTTCTTTTCTTATACCAAATATAAAAGCAAACTTAAAAATAATTTTTGAAGATCGATATAAACTTTTATTAGCACCTCTATTGGAGGTTAAAAAACAAACAGGAATTTTAACGTTTTAAATTAATATTTTTGGAACAAATATCAAAAAAGGAGTTTACTTATGGAGAGTGTAAGATTGATTGAAAACTTTTGTAGTTTTCAAGGAGAGGGTCCTGATATTGGCAAAACAATGTTAATATTGAGATTTAAAAAATGTAATAGAAATTGTATGTGGTGTGATACAAAAGTTAAGATGAGAATTTCTAATGAAGCAAATTATCCACTATCAGAAATTCAAGAAATAATTAATGAAAAAAATGCTGGTCTTTTAATTACAGGTGGAGAACCGACGTTTAGAGAAAATTTTAATCAAACTGTTGCTCTATTAAATGAACTTAAATATCCAAGTGCAAATGTAGAAACAAATGGTTTTCAATTAGAAAAGATGTTAAAACAAGTCAATTATAATGGTAATATAAAATTTATGTATTCCCCAAAAATATTTTCAGTTCCAGATCTCAAAGAAGCATATGAACTTACAGAACAGATTCAAAATTTTACTAATGTATATTTCAAAGTTGTTTTTGAGGATAATGACTTTATTCATAGTTATTTAGGACTTCTAAGTAATAACAAAACAATAATGTCAACTCAAAGAGTTTATTTGATGCCAGAAGGTACAACCAGAGTAGATATACTTAGAAGTGCGCCTGCTGTATTTGATGCATGTGAAAAATATAAAGTTGGTTTTTCATCAAGAACTCATATTATGTATGGGTTTGTATAAAATATGAAAGGAGGAGAAAGTGAAATATTATCAAAAGCATGATCCAAAAGAACAAGGAATTTGTGTAGTTGCAAGAAATGGTGAATCACTTACAGATTTAATTAAGAGGTTTAAAAAGAAATATTCAAAAAGTGGTTTAAATAAAGAATTACGAAGTAACATGTTTTATGTTAAACGAGGGGATGCAAAAAGAATGAAAAGGAAAGCAGCTCAAAGGATGCGCCAACGAGATGCAGAAAAAAATCTAAAAAATCTTAAAAAATTAAAAATAATAAGAAATAAAAGAAAAGGAGAAACAAATGAAAACAGTTCAAGCAGTAAACGACAAAATAATAGTAGAAGTTCTAAAACAAGAAGAATCAACTAAGGGTGGCATTATTGTTCCTGAGAATGTAATAGTTGAACCTCAGATTTACGGTCGTGTTCTTTCTGTTGGAGAAGAAATTACAACAATCAACGAAGGTGATATTTTGTTATTTCATAGAAACGGTGGACAGGATATAGTTCTTGACAGACGAGTTATAAAAGTTCTATCCTACGGAGAACTTTATGGTATTTTGAAAGATGAAGAATATAATGGAGAAATTGTTACATTATAAAATTATAGAAAAAGAGGAATATAAAATGTTAATAACAAGTGTATTTGTAAATGAAAGACCAATCGATGATTTATTTGTTCATAATATAGGACATACAGAAAATGGTATTTGGGAATATGAGATTTTAGATCATGTTACAGGTGAAAAACTAATTGAAGAAACTATACTGCATAAACGAGATGAAGGTTATAGATCCCTTCTGATAAAAGTTTTAACTCTTTTAGAAAAACACAAAATACCTTCAAAGCCAATTGATAGAGAAAAAGCTTTTTGGATTAAAACTGCATTGGAGGATAGAGAATGAGTGTTTTAAATATGATCAATATAGAAGCAAGAGATCTTCCAGATGCTTGGTTTCAAACCTTGTTTACAATTCTAGAAGAAGGTAGAGTTTTCAAAATAGATCGTGGTTCATATGCTGGTCAAAAAAGACTTGAGTTTGACTGGATAACAATTAAAATTAATTATCCAAATACAAGACCATTAACTCCTCAGATTGAACCTCATTTTGGTATTCCAAATCCTGTAACTGATGGTTATTTAGATGAGTATCTTCCATATATAATGACCGGAAAATTAAAACATGGCGAGTCTTACACATACGGTCAAAGACTAACAAGATATGAAATAACATATCATTTTTATAAAGATTTTAATTATTTATGGAAAGGTATTCTTCTTGAAGAAATAGATGAATTACAAGAGAAAAAAATTATATTTTATGATGATGAACTTGAGGCATGGTGTCTTAATCAAATTGAGTTACTTATATGGACATATAAAAATAAGGGTCATAGAAATAATCAAATGGTTCTACAAGTAGCACATCCAAATGATATGCTACTACAAGATCCACCTTGTTTAAGACATATAGATACAAGAATTCAAAATGGTAAACTACATTTTTTTCCATATTTTAGAAGCTGGGATTTGTGGAATGGACTTCCTGCAAATCTTGGTGCCATCCAATTACTTAAAGAATATATAGCTGCAGAAATTGGAGTTGAGGATGGTGAAATAATTGCTGCAAGTAAAGGATTACATATTTATGATTATGTTTTTGATCTAGCCAAAGTTCTAAGAATGAAGGAGAATTTAGAACTAAAAGGAGGAAATTAAATGTCATGTATTTGCGCAATAGTTCAAGATGATAATGTTTTTATGGCTGCTGATACTATAGGTGTTGCTGATACATATATAGCGCAAAGAAAAGATCCTAAAATTTTTAGAAATGGACCATATCTAATTGGATATGCGGGAAGTGTTAGAGCGGGTCAAGTTCTGCAACCACGTTTTTTTAAACCACCTGATGATATTGAAGATTTTCCAGATGCTATGAGAGAGCAATACATTGAAAAAGGTTGTTTGACTATGAATGATCAAGGGGCATCTCGCTGCGAAACAATGGTGCTTATTGGTTTCAAAGGTAAATGTTATTATATAATGGTAGATTTTCAACTTGGTGAAAACTCAGAAGATTTCATTTCAATCGGAAGTGGTGAACCTTATGCTTTAGCAGTTTTATATCATACAAGAAATGAAAAGGATCCAATATATAGACTTAAGAGTGCGATAAAAGCTGCTATTTATTTTTGTACAGAAGTTGGCGGAGAAATTCAGTTTGAATGTTTAATGGGTGAAGAATGAAAGAACTAACAGGCGATATGTTTTCAACTAAAATTATTTCTTTTGCTGATGCTTTATGTGTAACTACAAATGGGTTTTCAAAAAAAAATGGACGTGCTGTAATGGGAAGGGGAAATGCTAAACAAGCAAAAGATTTATACAAAAATATCGATTTGGAGTTTGGGAATTTATTAAAGAAAAACGGAAACATTGTTCAAATATTAAGAATGAATCCGATCCCAATAATATCATTTCCGGTAAAACATAACTGGTGGGAAAAAGCAGATTTAGAATTAATAAGAAGATCAACATTTGAATTAGTAAAACTTACTGATGAAAATAATTGGAAAAAAATAATTCTGCCAAGACCAGGTTGTTATAATGGAAAACTAAAATGGATTTCTGAAGTAAAGCCTATTTTAAAAGATTATTTAGACGATAGATTCTATATTATCTCCTTAAGATGAAACAGAATTTTATGAAATATGAAAGAACAAATAATAAACTAGAAAGAGAATTCAAAGTAGGAGAAATGTATGGAAAGATCTGGTTATGTTTTAGCTGGGATTGAAACCCTATACACAATTGTTAATAATTTTATATTGAATAAAAAGAACAGGTATGAAAATAATTTTTCAAGAGAAGATATTTCAAATTTTTTCCTTAATACTTGTTCTGGTTTTCTTCATTCTTATGGATCTAGTTTTGCTGGAAAAAAGAGTTATTCTAAATATAATAGGTCAGAAGCAAAATTATTTCAAACTTGCAGAGAAAGTAGACTATTTGATAATTCTACTTTTATTGCAGACTCAGGTGGTTTTCAAATATCAGTAGGAAGATTAAGTAGAAAAGAATCTAAACTTTTATTAACGATGTATTATGAATTTCTAGAACAATATCATCAAGTATTAGATCGAGCATTTATATTAGATATCCCACCAGGACCAAACTGCGAAATATTTCATTCCTTTACAGACGTATATAATCTAAACTTAAAATCCTACCTTACAGCTAGCACCCTTCCAGACGAAGTAAGAGATAAAATCATTTATATACATCATTTCCGCACACCCAAATTGTGGGATATTTATACAAAAATATTAAGAGATAATGATTTATTTTCTAAATTTAAATATCATGGGACTGGTGGTATTGTAGCAAATATGAGTGGTGACATGGCAATACCTTGCATAATATATGTTGTTCCAATGATCCCGTTAATAAATGAAGCAATAAAACATAAAAGAAATTATCTTAATTTTCATATTCTGGGCGGGGCTAATTTCCGTGATATTTTATTTTATGAGCTCTTTCAAATTCATGTTCAAAAGAAACACAACTTGACATTAAACATAACATATGATTCATCCGGTTTATTTAAAGGATTAATGATTGGCAGATTTATGCAAATGTTTGATGGAACTTCATTTAGAAAAATAGATTTAAGATCACACGTATTAAATAAAAGATTTAAAAACGAATTGAAAGTTGTAGATATATACAGAAGTGAATTAAATAAATTAGCTAATAGATATAATTTTAAAAACATTCCTATAGAAGAAGTTTATGATGATAAAGCAGGAACATTTTTCGAAGAAGTAAAAGTCTATTCAATGCTTTATATGTTAGATCAATTTGCTGTAGTTCAAAATATGTTAAAGAATATTGCTAAAAAAATATACCCGATTTATGAAAGTAATAATATTGAGCTATTCACTAAAAATATAATAAACACAACAAAGATGTTAAATAGTGGAAAAATAACAAGAAAGCAAAAAGCTAAATCTAATAGCGTTGTCAAATCCTTAGATATGTTATCTTCACTGGATGAACAATATTGCGAACATATTGTTACAAAGTTTTTAAGTAAGGATGAATTTGTTGGATTAAATCATAAAAGGAAACTTACAACGTTATGAAAGAACTACTAAAACATTTAAAAATTTATAAAAATAAAAGTGAACCAGTTGTTGAAGAACCAATATTTGTTAATGACAAAAAACAGTTTACTAAATTTCAATTGAAATTTCAACAAAAAATTAAAGATAGTTTAAAAGAAGGTGAATTAATATGTCCAGAGTGTGATGGAATTGGATTTCCAGGTAAAGTTAAACTTCAAGGTGATAAGGTTGGTTTATTTAAATATGTTTGTTCAAAATGTCAAGGAGACGGTAAATTAGATTGGGTTGAAAATGTAGTTGGAAAAAAGGTAACATATGTTGATGGAACTTCATTAGGTAGTATAAATATTATTTCGTGAGATATTAATATGAAAAGTGGATTTCAACAAGTAATAAGAGCAGAACCAGGTTATGTAATATGTGATAAGTGTGATGGAACTGGAATAGTTATAAATAACTCACCAGTTCCTTCTTGGTATCAATCAGATGAGTGTAAAAAATGTAAAGGTGAAGGAGTAGTAGATTGGATCACAAATATCACTGGAGGAGTATTAGATGAAAATTTTTAATAAGAACATTAAACTTTACGAATTTCCAATATCTAATATACCAAAAATAAAAAAAGCAATAACAGAAGAAGATTTAGAAGAAGGTGAAATGATATGTTCTAAATGTAAAGGAGTTGGTTTCTTAAATAAGATAAAGTCTGAGAATACTTCTATGTATAAAGATATTTGTCCTAAATGTCAAGGATCAGGTAAATTAGATTGGATTGAAAATGTTATGGGAAAGAAACCAGTCTGTCGTGGCACTAGTA
>Ga0307377_10001262_pt1 | contig 32967 bp, 53 predicted proteins | sample TR3MG_FD_202535 | JGI IMG/M metagenome (GOLD analysis project Ga0307377, IMG submission 202535) | Soil microbial communities from Risofladan, Vaasa, Finland - TR-3 | ecosystem: Environmental > Terrestrial > Soil > Coastal area > Acid sulfate soil | place: Finland: Risofladan, Vaasa | collected... | reverse complement strand
CGTAAAGTTCTATCTTCTCGCCTTTGGTCTGTCCTGTAACTTCTCTGACTTTACCCTTTACTTGTTTAGGAGTTAATTCTTCTCCTTCGGTGTAGACATCTTTAATCTTCACATCTTTGGGAAATTCAGGTTCTTCTTCTAATGCCACTTCTTTGGGTGGTTCTTCTACTTGTTTCGCAGGAGAAACCTTTTCAACCTTCGCTTTTTCGGTAGTTGCTTGGGTGGCAATAGTTACAGTTTTCATACCTTTTTCAAATGTTCTCTCTATTTGTTCTGGCAACATTCTATTATAATTTATACCATCCCCATCACTATTTCTAAATAATCCAGTTGGTTCGCCTTTATCTCCAAGTTCTTCATACCAGATTTTTCCTTTTTTATCTTTAAGGAGACGTATTTTATATTCTTTTGCCTCCTCTGTAATCGGTTTATACGAAGAACCTAATATTGCTTCTATTTCAGGTAATGGCAATTTACGTTCAACTACATTCCCTTCTGAATCTGCTTTTAATTCAGTGATTGATTTTATGTTGTTTATTGAAATATCTTCTGTTGTTGCATAATCACTACTAAGATTTCTTGATGTAGGGTCGTGCAATTTCTCTTTGTTTTTCCCTAATCCTGTCTCTGGACTATTTATAATTTCTAAGACATAATTAATTTCTCCTTGTTTAAAGAACTCATCACGATATTTACTTGGTAAAAATCCACTTGCATAATGTTTCGCTGTTTCATAATTATCAGCAAATAGTGTTCTTCCTTCTTCCCCTGTTAAGTTATATTCTTGTGCAGATTCAATTTTCCCTGTTTCTATAATATTAGAAAATTCACGACTATTCACTCCACGAAAAACAATACTTTTTGGTAAACTTTTTTCAGGGATAAGTTTTTTATCTTTGTCAGTTAATAAAGACACACCTTCTCCGCTATATATAACGTTTGGTTTCGCTTCCTCTACCAGCCCTTCAAGCTCTTTGGGTACAGTAGGTTCTTTGGGCTTTGTTTTTATTTTCCCTTCTTCTAATACTAATAATTTATCTTTAGCGTCTTCTAATGCGGATAAAGTATATGTATAACTTCCAATAAGTTTTGGTGTAGGTGCAACATTAACTATACTATCCTTTAAATATTCTATAGCAGCTTCTATTCGTGGAACATTGAGATTTTTTTTATCTGCAAGTATATCATCAGCATTTTTAATAGCATTTTTTAATCCTTCTAATGTCCCCGTTATTATTGGTTCTTTAACTTCTGCCTTCAATTCCTCTTTCGGTGCAATCTTCTCTTCAATTTTCTTCAATACTTCTTTTGGTGTAGTTTCTTTACCAATTAATGCTTCTAATTTCTTAATAGTTTTTTCACTTACAGTTTCTTGTGTAACATCAGCTTTGGGTAGTTCAGTAATCTTGGCTTTCTTAACAAATTCATCAGTAAGTAATTCCTCTTTCACTCCATGTTCACGTAAAACCTCACGTTTAGCTTCGAGTTCTTCTAGTGTGGTGGGGGGTTTGGGTTTTGTCTTTAGTTCTTCTTTTACTTTAGATATTTGTTCCTTATTATATTTTTTATTTTCTTTTTCAATTTCTTTTAGTTGATTTTCAATATCTAATTTCTTTTTTTCTACTTTAGGCAATTCTTCCTTCATAAGTGCTATATCTTTTGGGGTTGCCTTGTTTTGACTTTCAAACCATACACCTTGGTCAATTACTACATTAATATTTAATAATTGCTTATTAATTTTATTTAATTCATCTAAATGAGGTTGTTCTATTTTTTCTGCACGTCTTTCTAAATCTTTCTTTATATTCTCTATAAACTCAATTTCAGAAGGTTCTTTGGGTTCTACTTTAGGTGTAGGTTCTTCTTCTGCTTTATAAGCGAAAGCTTCTGCTTCCATTCTTGGAATAAAACCCTGTTCTTCTAATTGTATTCTTACAGCATCTCTGAAATTTCTATCATTTATGAGTTTGTCTATTTGAGTCTTGACTTGAGCTTTTACTTTATTCTGTGTGTTTATATCCGCACTTACTCCGAATAATGCAAAAGGAAGAGTTGCCATGGGGGTCGCTACTGCAATTTCCGCTAAATCTCCTAAGAATTTTCTATTTTCATCTACAGTCATAACACAGGCATCTTGAAGACCAGCCTGTACTATCTCTTCCAATGTTTCCGATGCTTCAATCGTAGCGAAAGTTGTGATAGGATTTTTAAGTAAATAAGCAGCTACTTTATTTGCTACCGTCTTTTTTACCTTTCCAAATAACATTTTTTTAAATGGTTTAGATATAGAAGCAAGAATAGGTAAATCTCCCATGACTTCGACAGAAGCAATTAATGCACCAACGGGAGCAGATAATCTCGCTGCCTGTTCAGGGGTTGCACCACTTGCGATTAAATCTTCATAAAGGTCTTGAGTTTGCATGGGCGTTGCTACAACTACACCTGCTGCCATACCAAGTAAGGGATTACCCGTTGCAGCGGTAACACCGTAAGCAGTTCCCATTACACCTATAGTAAAAGCTGCACTATCTGCCGCTACATAACCCCAATAAGCAGGATCAGTTAGAATCCAGGGGTCTTTCTTAACACTTGCGATAACTCCCTCTGCCCATTCTTTACGGGGTTGTAATTGAGGGTTATCTTCTAACCATTTGTAATAATTTTCTTGACTTCTGAGGTATGCTCCATCATATTTTTCTAACTTCTTTTTATTATCAGCATTTATTTTCTCTTTTTGTTCGTCAGTTATATTTACTCCATATAATTGATTAGATTTGAGGGGTGCAAAAATCATATTAGGTAAAGCACTTGTAAAATAATCTTTGCTTTGTTGTATAATTCTACTTCCACCCAATTTAAAGGCATCAGCTATGTCTTTTATATCACTTTCTTTTGCTTTAGAAACACGTCCACTTAAAAGATTTTGGGTAAGTGGACTCATCTTTTGTTCGGTTGCAAGTTTCTCTTTTTCAAATTCTTGTTTTTGAAGAGACATAATCTGATCTCTTTTGCCGATGTCTGTTTGTAATGTATTAATTAAGGAATTAAACTTATTAACTCCTTTATTATAATTAGCGATGATAGTAGGTTGTATAGCGAGAGGTATTTCAGATAAAGTAGTGTCAAATTCGGTAAGAGTTTTTTCAAGTTTAAGATATTCCTTGTAGTTCTTTTCGATAGATTCATTCAAGACATCTAATGGATTTTCTTCTTCTTTCTCTTCGGTTAATGCTCCTGCACTACCACCCCCACCTGAAACCTGTTTGTCTACTTTTTGTTCTTTTTTTTCTTCTTTAACATCTAAAAATTCCCAAATATTCATTTATTCCCCCGTCAATAAACGCTTACTAGTTATATTGAAATATTGCTGGTCGTAGTTATTGGCTTTTTCCCACCATTCTTTATAAGTATCTCTATAGTTAAGTCCATCTTTATCAGCTTCTTCACCAGACTGTATTCCTTGTGTACAATACTGAATAACGCTTAACGCTTCTTCATATTTCTTTTCCATTAATCCAGCAAAATATTCTGTGGTCTCAAATGTTTTAGTGTCAATACCTAATCCTTGTAGTCTCTTTAATTCACTTCCAAAGTCTTGAACCGTTTCTACCTTTTCCATAAATCCTTTTTCTATATTTTCAGCAGTAGTATAAGTAGGTGCTTTCAATCCCCCAGTTCCTTCTTCACCTACATAAGCACCTAATATTTTTAGTGCATTATCTAATGGAATTTCCATGTTATTATCTTCATATACCTTTATGAACATATTCCATTTCTTTTCAAAATCAGATAATTTTTCCTCTGCAACATAACCTCCTAATAGTTTCATGAGTTCATCTCTACTAATCTCTTCTCTGTTATACATTCCGATATACATTTGTGTATCTTTTTCTTTTGTAGTAATATCAAGAGTTTCTTTTTGTTGTAAGAAATTCCTATATCCTTCAGGGTCTTCTCGTGCAAATTCTATTTCATTGGTTATTCTTGCTTTCTGTGGTTCTTTAAAAAATTCAGAATATTTTTTAGCTAAATCTAAACCCTTACCTAATTCTTCCTTTTGATCACCGATTTGTCCCATAGCCTGATTCAAAGCCCACTCTTCCATAGGAGAGAAAGACCCCATCATTTTGGGTCTATTTTCTTTCATATAATTTAAAATAGGTGCAAAGTCCATCTGTCCTTCAGGCATACTCATTATTGCGTTTAAGAGTTGAGCTTTATCACCTTTAGGTAACATTACTTCTGAAGTTGGAGGCATACCTTGAGTAGGAGGAATACCCTGCATAGAACGCATACCTCCCATTGTTGACTCTTTTTGTGCTAACTTTCCCATCACATTAAAGGTATCTACAAATTGACCTGCCATTGTATTTAATTTTTCTTCATCGGGATAGATATCTTCTCCTGGGTCTGCATTTAATAAATTAATTGTTTCGGTCGCTTGGTCTTGAGTAAGTGATTTATTAATTTGGTCTATAGTTGTGTCAAGTAAACCTTTGGTATATTTATTTAAAATTCTTCCCTTAATCCCCTGTACTATCTGGGTGATGGCTGCCATTCTGTCCTTAAAAATATCATAAGGAGCTTCTCCCTGACGATAAGGACTCGGAAAGTTTAAAACTTGCATATCAAAATCATCTCCTCTTATTTACCTATACCTGCTCCTGCAATCGGTAGAGCATAATCAAGTAATCCAGGTTGATAATGACTCGTTGGTTGACTCCAAGTCCCCCAATTAGCAAGAGATTCCATTATTGGGGCTTGAGCAACATAAGGAAGCATTGCTTGTTGACTTCCTATCCTTTGATTTATCATCTCTTGTTCTCTGGCTATATCTCCACTCTTTCCTGCTAATGGAGCTAAACTTGATATTCCCGACATAGCCATTCCCTGCTTACCAATCTCTTGTCCTGAATAGTTTAATAATTGTGGTATCATACTCGCTTCCCTGTTGATGTTTGATTCAAATAACCGACCCAATTCTTTAGTTAGACCAGTCCCTATCTGACCACGTAATCTACTCTCTTCACCTATTCTGGGTTCAGAGTAAAGCATTCCACCTAATTGACCTGCCTGTCTAATTCCACTTATTCCTTCTTCTGTCAGAACCCCAGCTTCTTCTTTTAATCCCTTATAATAATCACCTTTTGTGGGATCATACTCTCCAGCTAATACACTCTTGATTTTTTCCATTCCCAAAGTGAAGGCTTCTGGCATTTGTCCACTCATCATATTCTCGATTAAACCCATTCCCATATTCAGTAATTGACTTTCCTGACCTGATATCCCTGGCAAATCAACTGTCGGTAAGGTTGGTAATTCCCCATAAGCTAATTCTTCTAAACCTGCTAACGCCTCATCGGAGTATTCAGTTGTAAGTAGTTCTGGTTCTGGGTCTTTCACTTGTTTTCCTGGCATCTTCTATTCAACTCCTTTCAAAATTTTATTATATTTTTTAGATATTCTTTAGCGGGCATTAATTAATTTCCTTTTCGATTATGTTATAAGTTACCTTATAACCATATTTCTCTAATTTTCTATCAATAGCTTCGGCATTTCTTTTGGTACTGCCGATTATTTTTTTTGCCTTAAATGCTCTCGCAACATCTTCTGTAAATTTCATATATTTTAACCATAATTTAGGATAGTGTTTGTCTATCCAAATGAAAATCACATACACAGCTAAATCATCGATTAAATTCTTTCCTACGGTCAGCACAAGACAACCGTTCATTTCACCGTCATAACTAACAAAAGAAAAAGTTCTTTTGGTTCGCAAACCTTCATACATATAATTAAATAATTTCTCTTCTGTTAATTCACAATCTTTTACTTCTTTTAACTTACTGCATATCTCCATAAACTCTTCGTAAGTAGAAGCAAAGTAAATTTCATTAATTATTCTTTCCATTTTTTACCTCCTCTAATTTACACCATAATGGAAATGGCTTATCATCTTTTTCAATTTTGCGTTTTGATTTTAGACAAAACATTTCTTGACTCCAGGTTGTTCTATCATCAACCCAGAGAGGACAACGATAGTTACAACATTTTAGTTCTCTTTGATATAGTCTATTCAAGTGCTTCTGTTCTTTCGTGAAGACGAGTAATATCCGAATATACAGCAGTTACAAATTCTTCTATAGCTTTGTTATATTCCTCAAATATTCTTTTTATTTTTTCGTCTTCTACATTTTCTATATCCGGTAGAAATAAACTTGGCGGTGTTTTTAATTGTTCTGGCATTATCTCACTCCGATCGGAACAGCCTCAGTTATAAGTCCTATAAAACTGAAATCATTTTCAAATTCAAATCTTATAAGAAAATGCTTCGCTAACCAATCCACATCTCCGCTACTATCCTGATTTTCACTTGGAAGATGAGGCACTACAATATCATCTTCCCCAGTCATAGAAATCTCACCACAATATTGCCAGGTTGTTTCGGAGTCTCTTTTGATATAGATTTTGCATGTTCCATCTTTCTTTTCAAAATATGAATATAAATCCTCAAGTCTTTTCTTAGAATGAAGTCCTTGTTTATCTGCCAGGTCGGTAGAAATTGTAAAGTGAGATTTGTAAGTATTTCCGTCATCTGTTAAAGATTCATTTAATATATATGTATAACCTGAATAATCAGAACATATACTTATCTTCGTTCCTGTCGGTGTAGTTCCGGCAGCAGCAGTTTGAAATTTTACCCATGCACCGTAACCGTAATAAGGGTCTACCGTATTTTTAGCAAAAGCCCTATACCAGTATTCGGTATTTGGTTGTAAACCATTTATCGTTAAGTAAAATGCCCCTGCTACATATCCGCCTTCTGTTACTTTCTTCGTCCAGGTGGGAGTTTGAGTTAAACCATATTGAAAACCACGTTCAGAACAATCTTCCCCACCAGTGGCTGTAATAGTTCCATTTCCTCTTACTGAAGTTGTCAGGATGTAAGCAGGAGTAGGGTCTTGAGTGGTAACAGTGGGAGCTGCTGTAAGGGTGGTAAATTGGACAGTAGTGCCGTATCCCACTCCCGCTGAATTTACTGCATAAGCCCTGACCCTATAAGTTATACCTGGAGATAATCCTGTAAGTCCTTTAGTGTATACACCTATTCCGAATGAACCATCAGTATATGCTACACTATTCGCTATAGTAGGGTCGCCAGAAGTCCCTACCATGTAACAAAAACCTCTACGAGTGGCATTTGCACCACCTGTAGCGGTTATGTTTCCTCTCCCTGTGGCAGTAGTTGATAATATATCTTCGATTGGTGAAGTAGTGGTAACGGTAGGAGCATATAGTGGATTGTAATTTACTACCACATAGACTTGAGTGCAACGTGCATAAAAAGTTCCAGAAACACCACCATTCCAAGCATAAAGCCTTACTCCAACCTGTAATTGGTTTATATCACTCCAAGTCCAAGCAATACCTGTTGTAGGATTAAGAGTCCAAACTTTTGATTGTGTTGCGTAAGTTAGGGCGTGTGGGTCTAATAAATCCGTCCAATAATATGTACCATTTATTTTTGCCGCACCGTAACAATGAGAAAAATTATTCTGACTTGTCGCACCGATTCTACCTCTAACATATAAAGTTACGCTATTAATAGAACCACCTACTTCAGGATTAGGTAAATTATAAAGTTCTTTGGCTGTTACCCCAGTATCACTACCTGTGGCTTGAACATAAGTAGAATCTTCATCGGGAGTTACTTCATCAACTTTATCGTATCCCGAAGGACTGCCTTGTGAATAATCTCCCGTAGCATTTGGTCTTAAAATTAAATCTTCTGCCATTTATTATTTCCTTTCTTATTGACTTTTTCTCAATTTTGTGCTATCTTCAATTATGGAGGTGGTTAGTATGAAAATCGTTTTGAGTAAAATTCTCAAAATTTTCATTTTATTTCTAATTTTTACTATCTTTTTATCAGGTTGTGGTGGAGTTACTACACCATCAACTAATTTATCTGGTAATTGGACAATGACCAATACCACCACAACAACTACTACGCCATTTTTTGATGTTGGTGCAGTTACAACTTCAAAATGCAATATTGCTGATAGTTCTGGTTCACTTACTATTTATGGTTGTCATATTGTCGGTTCAGAATATATCAACTGGAACACAGGTTACGGAACATTTAACAATCCTATTATTACTGCAAATATTAGTGGCAGCTACATCAATATCTATGGTAGAACCGTATCCACTATAATTTATTTTGAAGGTACTATTGTTAATGGTATCTCTGGAAGTGGAAATTGGACACAAACTTTTAGTGTATCAGGTTATTTTGATTCCGCTTCGGGAACTACTATTTTTATTAAAGGATAGTGTGAAGTCTATGACTACAATATGAATAAAATCGAAAATTAAGCCTCATAGTATTCGCCAAACGCTGGGATAGCCAAATCTATTTGTCCCCATATTCTGTTTCCTTGTTCATCTTCTTTAAGGGTTACTATTTTATTATTTAGAGCATTCCCGAATGGAATACTCCAACAAGTTTCCTCTGTTTCATCAATAAATTTACTCTTAATAAGGTCTATGGAACTTTGATAAATTTTATCTATAATTTCTGTCTGAATAGGTTGAGAGATAGTTCCTACTGACATTTCTTTAATCGTTCCGTCAGAAGCATACCAATACAATCTTCCTTTATTGTCATTAACAATCGAACCACCACATTGACAACCTACTGTCATTGAAATAAATGCTCCGTTGAATATGTAGGTAGAAGCAACTAACCAATATTTAAAATGACTCGTTTGCTTAAAGACAATTAGATATCCTCGATACAAACCGAAACCAGTAATGAAATCGGCTTTTCCTACTTCTGTGCTTCCTTTAGTTCCCGTTAGCCAGTTTGCCTCTTCTCCGATAGAGTTCCAACGCATTCTCTGGGGATACCACGTGCCATCTTCATAGGTGTGTCCCAAGATTAGATAACTCTCATAAGTAATTAAATATTTGCATTTAGTTAAAAATTTCCCTGTATCGTATTCGATACCAGTCGTCTCATCTAAAGCTACAAAATTCCCGGTTGTATCCCAAGCCAAAACAAAATCTATACCATTAGTTGCAATGACCTTATCGTTGTAACTCTCCGTTTCCCAATTATCGCAATTAGCAACGATAGTAACTGAATCTCCTGCTATCTCTGTGGTTAATACATCTGTGGCAATAAGGGTAATGGTCGCTGCAACAACTGTATCAATGGTATACTCTCCGTTATTCTCACTATCACCTGTAACTGTGATTTTATCTCCGTCTACAAATCCAGCAGTAACAAAACCTGCTCCAGAGTCAGTTATAGTATCGGCACTTGCACCATTATCGTTAAAAGCGATAGTAGTTGCAGTTATATTATGATTAGTCCACTTTAAGTCGAGACTTGGAAAATTCCAATGATAAATATGTGCTTTTGTGAAGGCAAGTAAATATTGTGTTCCTGTTGAACGTTTTATAAATTTATGATAATGAATAATAGGATTTCCATCCGGAGTTTGGACTTTTACTCCTTCGGCGGTAAGTAAGTCTTTCTCTCGCATCTTTCTACGAATTATCTTTCCGTCTTTCAGTAAGACATTTTCCGAATCAGGTAATAAAACTTTATTAAGTAGTATTTTTGGGATGTTCTTTACTAATTCATTTTGAATATTAAAGATACCGAAAGTCTGTTTATCCATTACTCACAACCTTAAAATAAAATAATTCCCCACCGTATTTATCGATGTAATCTGATACAATTTCTTCAAAAGTGTCCACACCTATTGGATGATAATTTTTATTACTTGAATAAGTATATTTACCATTTTCCTTATAAACTGCCAAAGCGTGTCCTACCAGAGCATTTTTAAAATATATGTTTATCTTATAGGTTTCATACCCATGATAGTTCGCTATAAATCCTGCAAATTGAGCAAGATCACTACAATCGCCTTTTCGTGTTTTCCAAAGTGTATAAGGGTCAGTCCCAAGCATGTGATATTCATACTCGAAATTCTCCTTCATATACTCGCAAATCTTCGCTGGTGTATCTAAACTTTCTACCACAGCAAGAAATTCAGGGTCATCAGGCATTATAAAACCGTTAAGTATTCCACAACCTGTCAAAGCTATTAAAAGTAATATTAAGACTAATGTTTTCATTAAAATCCATCCCGATAGGCTGCGATTTTTATTGGTTCTTTTAAATTAGCTTTTCGGATACTTACCTGTTCAAAATAAAGAGCTTTAAACTTTTTAGCATCATTATCTAAAGTAAGTCCTAAAGCCACTTCATAACAAAGTCCCATTTCGATAGCTTTTCGGTAGATATCAGTAAAGAGGATGTTATCACAGGCTTTAACCGTTTCCTCTTCTATTACGAATGTTTCAGAATGATAGTATGAATACCACAAGTACATATTATAAATAGCATCTGGGATTGGTCTCGGATACATATATCCACTTTGCCAGGTATAACGTGTGGGAGTTCCCGGAGTTGAGGAGTAGTAGATATTCCTCTGATACATTTCAAATCTCTCATATACTAATGGTTTGTATATTATAGTGTCATCATGACTTTTCATTCCAACAAATAATAAATCTTTGAAATTATCAGGTAAACTATAATAATCTGTAATAGGATCAGCAATCGTTTCTCTTTTGAATTCATCCTGTAAGAAATTTCCTAATTGAGAAAGGTCTTTCAATACAGAAGTAATCTTTTCATCTAACGCTGTTCCGTCAGTAGCATATCCCCTATTTAAAGTTTTATTAACTACTGCAATAAGTTCCGCTTTTAGTATTGTCATTTCTTTCCCTTCTTATTTCTTTTCCTTAACATCAATTTTCGGACATTCTGAAACTCTTTTGACTAATTCAACTTCGTTTCTGGTAAAGCCATTAAAACTATCTATAGCACTTTTAACTTTGTTGTATTCTTCTTCTTCAAGTATTATTTCTTTATCAGCTTCCATAATCTTTTCAGCTATAATATTAGTTTCTAAAAGTTTAGTGCCTGATAATCTTAAATTAGGGTGAAACATTAAATTGATAATCGCATCCTTAAAATCATAAGGTATGTCATTGAGTTTTCCTTGTTCATTTCTAAGTGAGACTGTGTAATTTTCAAGTTTAAGTTTTCTCATTTATTTATCCCCCTTTCATAGGATTGAGGGGTTTATCTATACCACCCCTCGAAGATTTTTAATTATTAAGTAGCACCTTCGGTATCCCAATAATATAGAAATTTATTTCCAACACCTTCAATATAGATTTTAAGCGAACCAGTAGCAGCTCCAGGAGTTGTTACAGCGTGGGTATAAACTAAACTACCAGTTGCTGAAGCAAATCCAGCTAGACTGATTAAAACTGCTTTATCGTCAACAATATCTTTCCCAGCAGTTGCTCCATCATTAACAGCTCGTAAAACTGATAAACTCGTGACTCCACTTGCATCACTTAAAGTACCGAATGAGTAGATTTCAGCCATTAAAGCAGCGTAAGTTCCACCCAATAAAGCACCATTCGGAATCCCAAGAGTACATCTTACTGCTGCACCAAGTCCAGTAATTTTACCAATATCGGTACTTTCACCCATTCCCAAAGATATATGTGCTCCATGAGCAGTTGCAACAGTAACATTCTTTCCTATTTCAGTATAGGAACGTAGAGATTCACCACCACCAGAATTAGTTACGGTAAAGTAAAGTCGATTATAAATCCCTCTATTATCACCACTAGTTGCTGTGATATCGGCATATATGCTAATAAATTTCGTACTTGGTACAGAACTGGTAACGTGTAAGGCTGACTTTCCAATGGCCATTACAGTTGAGTTTATAGTTTTAATATATATCGGTTTAGTAATTGGAGTTTCTTTGTCAGCAAATAAGTATCTTACTTTATTTTGCATTTTTTTCACCTCTTTTATTTAAGATTTTTCAATATTTCTTCTATGTCTTTTTTCTTCATTCCTTTTTTATAAACCCCTTTTGAAATTGCTTCCTTTTTCAATTTTAAGAAACCTGCTAAACCAGACATAACTTTAGGACTTTCCTCATATCTAAAATGCAGTTTCAACTTTTCAATTAGTTCTAGGTTATCAGTCTCAAATTCTCCATTCACAAATAAAGCAATTCGTTTCTTTGCTACTTTACTTATGACTGATAAGGTATCTTTGTTTTTACTAAAAAACTTCATAACTCTCTCCTTACATAGAAATAGCAGACCTCATCCTCCTCAAAGGGGGTACTAAAAAGGATTCAGAGACCTACTATTTCCATTTCTTTAAGCTAACTGAACTAATGCTACATCCACTTCGACAGTTAATGCTTCGCTTTTCTTAGGAAATAATCTCATTAGCATTGTTCCTTTTTTATCTATGGTAGTAACTGCATCTGTGTATAAATCTTCTTCTTCTGTCTGTAAGTATGGTGCAGTTTCTACTTGAACAAAATATGTCTTGTTTGCTAATAGAGTTTCTCCTTGATATGCAGGTAGATTGCTCTTTCCAGCTGTTTTCACTAAAGGTTTAGAAGCCCAATATCCACCAGGTACGAAACTAACATCCATTTCAGATGGGGTAGCACCTAATACTATAAGGACACAAATTTGTCCAGTTCTTTTAGTTGGATGGAGTATGAATGTATCATATTCTTCTACACATACAGTACCAACACTAGCAACTGCTTTAACTATTTCTTTTACAGTAATAGAACCTGCTGGATTGGTGAGAACAGTATATAAACCATCATTGTTTATTAATCCACTTGTATCAACTGAACCTCTGACAATTATCCGATCTCCAGCAGCAAATAAATCTGCGGAAAAATTAGAAGCAGTCATAGTGTAAACATCGCCAGCTGCAACACTAAAAGTGATAATTTGGTCGGTGAAAGTTTTTAAAGCGACAGAAGGGACGACCGTTACAACCTTTTTATCATCTAATAGTAAGTCCGTATTACTGGTTTCAGGAACATCTATATAGTAAGTCATTATTTATTCCTCCTTTCATTGAAATTTCAAAGGGGGAGACATCTCCCCCTATACATTACTAAATATTCGTTTCAGCGACTCCCTGTAAGTCAGCCCAATAGAGTTCTTTGGGTTTAATAACCCTAGATCCCCAAACGTGCAAACCTCTGGTAGCACTAACAAAATCGCTTGTTAATCTAACGGATTCAGTTTCTATCATCTGCTGTACAAATGCTATTGAATCGTAACTTCCAGCCATAATGGCGTGATGCCATCTGGTAGCGTCAACTTCTGCACATCTGTTAGACTGATACATGTCAAAGTTCAGTACCCGTCCTATGAAACCGTTCTTTAATTCAGCCTTTAAATCCTGTGCCATAATGATTCCAGCATATAATAGTCTTAAAATAACCCAAGATGGGAGGACTATAAATTTCCTATCAATATTGACAAGTTCTAAAGCATCCCATAATTCACCAATAGCAGAAGTAACAGTCTTAGCGTCAACGCTAGCATCTGTGACATAAGCTACATCTCCTCCAACACCCTTGTTGTAAAGACTAGCTATATAAGCATCAACCTTTACATCCAATCCGTAACCAGCTTTTTGAGCATAGTTCGTCATGTGGTTAAGGTCAGATTGCTTTTTCTTGATGTCGCCTATACTTATACCGTAGTAGTAAGCCTGGTCAACATCCAAGAATATAGCTGAATCTTGAGGGGTCTCGTACTGAATAGGATCTTCAGGGACAGCTTTAGCAGCTTTAGGATCATACTTTCTGATAGTAACTTCTCCGAGTCCTCTGATAACAACTCTATCGCCAACATTGCTTATTTCGCCTTCATATTCTTTTGTTGCGATTTTACCGAAAACTAATTTGTCATCAATTTCCTTTAAAACTTTTGCAGCGAATATTATTGGGACAGCGTCTCTTATCTCTTCGTTTCCGAATGACATACCTGTCTGTGGCATTAAATTTCACTCCTTTCTTATTTTTGTTTTCTAAGTTCTTCCCAATGAGCCATCGACTTCTCTATCTTGGGAAGATTATCTTTAGCTTCTAACGGAGTCATATTTTTGACTTCTTGTGGTGTGTAGAATTCATCACTCTTTATCTTGATACCACCCGTTAAGCTCTCTTTGTCTACCTTGCGAGTTTCCATAGATTTAAGGAGTTCTTGATTTTCTTCTAAATCAAGTTTCATTTTTATTTCAGGATCTTTAGAACCTTCTGCATAGAGCCTTTCGCCTGGATTTTTAGAATGAAAAATAGCTGCTTGCTCATACTTGTTTCCACCAATCCGTTTGATTGCTGCATTGTAAACTGTTCTATAATCTAAACCAATAGATGCTAATTTGGAATATTTAAGTTCTGCATCCCGACAAGATTCATCAAATTTTTCTTTTGCTATTTCTTGATCAGCAGCAGCTTTCGCCGCTTCTTGTGCCTTTCTAAATGTGGCAGTAGCTTCTTTTTCAAGACTTTTGAATCCCGTCTTGACTTCTTTGACGGTTGCATAATCTTCGTCTTTACCTTCAAACTGAATTTTCTCCGAAGCAAGCTCTACTGGTTTAGAATTTTTCAATTCTTCAACAGTTTTTTTTAGAGACTCTAATTCTCTCCTGCTTGCATCCAAATCATATTGAGCTTGTTGACGATTTGATCTTTCACCTTGTACATCCTTAATTAGCCCTTCGTATTCTTTTTTGGTGTAGATTTTTTCTTCCTGAACATTACCTTCTTTAATATCCATGTGTTTTCTCCTTTCCTAACCTCTGGAGTAAGAGTAATCCTGGATTCCTTCCAGTGGAGTTTTTTACCCTAACTAATAGTTAGTATTTTTATACTTTCCCAACCATCGATTGTAATTTTGGTTGAGAAGCCTTTCCTTTCGTCTGTCTTGCAGGTTGTTGTTGTTCTTCTTGTGCAACCCGTTGCGCTTCCTCCCGAACTCTTTGGACAATTTCTTCTTTATTAGGTATATCTGAATTTTCGATTATTACATCTATAGGTATGGGAAGACCGGCATTTGCTAAATTCATTAACACTTCTAGATTAGCCATTCTTATAGTCGGCATATTCGGTTGTTGCTCGACCTTATATCCATAATGACCAACAGCCCAAGATTTCATTGCCTTATAAAGTTGTTCAATATCAATTTCTTGTTTTTCGTCTTGCATTATATGAGCAACTTCGGCTGGCGAATAGACTTGAGAATGTCTAATCATTTCAATTAATGTTTCTCCAAAAATCCTTTGAGAAAGTCTAAAATTATCGTAAACCGGTTCAGAAATCGTTGCCCCCTGACGTTGTCTTCGCAGGATAGCAATTCCTGAATCAGTCCTTTTATCTCCTTGACCCATAATGTCCGGATTAAGACCTGAAATCTTTTTCATACTTGCTTCATCATCTTGTTTTAGAATGAAAAGTCCTTCAGGAAATCTATTTGGTTCAATTTTCTTTGGATCATGGTTCATCCATGTAACTATAACTCCAGGCTTTGAACCTTCTTCCTTCAAAAGATCTATAGTATTTACTTCTTTTTCATTAACAATCCAACCCGTATTGGCTGTATGATTAAGAATATGAAGCATCTGAGAAGATCTTTTATTTATTTCTTTTTGTGGATCTTTAAGTCCCTCGACTACTCCAAAAGTAACCCCGTCAAACCAGTAAGGGCAAAATCTTTGTATGGGAAATAAAGTCATTCCATGATAGGGATCTTCAATATGTTCTAATTCCATATCTCCCAACATGGTACTTATGTGTAAGACTTCGTCTATATGTTCTACAATGGAATATCTTGGTCGCCTATTTTGACTTTCAGCCAATCTTGTTTCTTTTTCTATAACTACTTTTGCTACGTCTTTTTGAGAATCGTGGATAGGCGTAAAAATCATTGTAGCTCCATCTATGAGATATAATTGTTTTTTATAACTTTTCCACCATATCTCTTTTAATCGATAATTGTATAATGAAGGATCTCTATCCTCTTTGTCTGATTGCTTTACAAGTTTACCGGTACGATCCATCATATCTTCATCTTGAGGATCGGATATATACTTCCCTATATCTTCCTTATGTTCATCCCAAAGAAGTTCGATTTGTTCTTTGTCTCCCCAGTAACATTCAACAATGTATTTTGCTGATTCATTTAAGTCATATTTATCGGCATTGGGATCTCCGTACATATCAAAGGGGGATCTTCTTGTTACGACAATATCGCCATTCTTCTTATCTTTCTTGTAAGATATGTCTGATTTTAACCAACCTTTTCCCGATATTATGCCATCCACGAATTGCATGGATTGTTCAGTTTCACCATGACATAAATCAATGGAATGTTTCGTAAGGGATGTAAAGGCATCCGCAATAATCCTTACTCCACCTTTTCTTGGAAAGGCTTTTACATCAGCTCTATTTTGTCTCTCCATTCCAGATAAAAGATTTACGATAGGTAAAATATGATTGAATGTCAAACAGGGTTTCTCTTCTTCTGCCAATAAAGCTCTCTCGTGAGGAGTCCATTGGTTGTTGCATACGAACTCATAGTTCTCGATAGCTTCTTGTCGCCATATACGATGACCTTTTTTAGCGTCTTGCCAGAATTCGGCTAATTTACTTTCTCTATTCGTTTTAGATGTTTTATCCATTACGCCTCCAAAAAAAAAGAAGCCCTAACAACCTTTTCGGTCATTAGAGCTTCATAAGAGTGGTTTCCTATTAAAGGAACTTCTTTTGAGCAGTCTCTGTTAATTATTTATTCTTTTTGACCACCCCACCTATCTCTCGAAGAGACCAGGGTCTCTTATTAGTGGGGTGGAACGTTTTTCGAGTAAACCTCTGCGATGCAATCGATGAAGGGTTTGCCTAGGACTTAAACAGCACCCTCGGACTGACAGGGTTACTATACACTTGGTATAGCACCCGTTATCACCACCTTGCCTACATTCGTAGTTGGAGTGGTTCTTTTAAAGACTAAATGTAATCCATTCTCCATAATCAGGAACAGAAATATATTGGTATAAATCTATTATTAAATAGTAACCATCAAATTCCAAAAGCCTTTTATGAGAAATCTTTTTATACATTGTTCCCCCTTATTTGTATATTACTATTTCTATTTTCTTAAAACCAGTTAAACCACCGAGACAGAAATCCATTGTTATATTCCCAGTAAAGTCAGGATTTTCTTCAAATATATGTCTTAATTGGTTATTTATTTTTTCTAAAGTTTTATCAATTTTAGTTACGATAATACACCTCTTGTAGTATATCAAGAATAAATTTGCTCGTCAAGGTAGTTGCTATTAGCAAGTAAAATTTATCAAGGTAGATTATTTTTCTTTGTTGCTTTCCAATGTAATTTTGTGTGACAATTAGCACAAAGAATTATACATTTTGCCATTTCTTCTTTGATTTTCTCTAGACTCAAATCTTGAGCACAGGCATACGAAACATTAAATTCTTTGTCATCGTTAGGATGATGAAAACCCAAAAATCCTGGATTCTTATTATAGCCACAAATTTGACAACCTTTTGATAATTTATAGTCTTGAACATATTGCAATTTTCCATTACGACGTTGTTTTATTTCTTTAGTGTGATTTTTCTTATATTGCTTTTCGTATTCTTTTCTTTCCTCAAGATGATCTTTACGATATTGCTTTACTCGTTCTACTTCTCTTTCATGGTTGGAATAATAATATTGCTGTTGAATTTCTTTTATTCTTTCAGGATTGTCTTTAGCCCATTGTTTTGCTTGTTTTAATTCTTTCTCACGATCTTTTAAATACCGTTGTCTCCGACGCTTTTTTATATGTTCTAAATTATCCTTATTCCACTTCTCCTGATATTCTTTTCTATGTTCGAGATTGTCTTTTTTCCATTTTTTATCGTATTCTTTTATGTGTTCGGAGTTATCCTTTCTCCATTGTTTCATATATTTTTTTCTATTAGACATAATGTTTCCTCCTTCGCAAATAGTATAGCATAAAAGGAGTTTCTTGTCAAGCAAGTTCGTTTCTAAGCAGTCATGTAGCTGCGCCTTTTTGTCTTTTGTTTATTGAAGTAATGTTTGGTTACGTACTCTTCACGGGCATAACTCAACGCCCAGAGTCCCATTATGTACGCATCTCCATGATCCGGGGATTTACCTAAATTTTTTGCTAACTTCATTACCTTCTTAGGTTGGATTATTAACTGGTCTCCTTTAAATTCGTACTTATAAGCATTAAGGTCTCTTTCAAGTTCTTCATCTTTAAAGGTTAGTTGTATTTCATTATCCCCAAACATTTCTCCGGCAAGCCATGTCGCTTCTGCCCGTCTATTATAAAAAGCATCAGGAACGCCTGCTTTCTGTCTTTCAGCACCGTTAAATTCTACGAGAAGACATTTCCAATCCCACATTTTAATTTTTTGTCTTAAAAGAACAGCTACAGCCAAACCTACATTGATAATATCAATTACAATTACAGAAGGTCTAAGTCTTTGAGCCATCTTTTCAATTTGGTTAGCGGTATAATCTGCATCTCTTTGTCCGTATATATCATGATCTACTATATCGGTATTTTTTAGACCATAGATTACAGTTTCATCATCTCCAAAACGTGCAGGATCACAAGTAATGACCTTTCTTACGGGGTTATGGAGTCTTGTTTCGTAAGCTCTTTCAATCCAGGCAAGTTGAACGACCAGATCCGAACCAGCCATTACATCCCAACATCCATCTCTATAAGCCTGCAATAAGGCTGGTCTATTCCTTAAAACATATTCCATTCTTCCTACATAATCTTTTGGTAAATATTCATTATCTGATGGTAAAGCAGGCAAGTAAATTCTTCCGTCTTTATTCTTATTTAGAACAAATGCTTTTTTTAAATAACAATCTCTTGGATTAGCTGAATAAACATATTTATAAGGAAGAGCCTGTCCGTTGATAGTTCTTCTACAAGCAAGTTTAAGTTCGGTTAATTTATCTTCTTCTATTTCCTCTGCCTGATCAAGACAGAAGAAGGCTATTTCCATGGAGTTAAATTTCTTCTTTATTTTTTCGCTGTCAAGTCCGCCATAATGAATTTTTAAACGTTTATTCATAATGATTTCTTTATTCTTGTAATTGATGGTATAAACATTTTCAGGAACAAACATTTTCCATGATTCCAAAGTCGTGTCATCAAAATCTACACCCGTCATTCTACCCATAAAACCTATTGGTATGGGATTCTTTAGTGGTGGAAGATTAAATTTATCTATAATCATGTCACAATATAACCAGGCATACCGACACAAGAGTACACTTTTGCCACCACCCTTAGCTCCGCCATAGAGTAATTCTTTGGTATACTCTTGATTAAGCAACCATAACGCTAACAACTGCTTATCGGTAAACTCGATGTTATATTTTCTGGGCTATAAAATCATAATTACTTGGATCCATAAACCCCAATCACCCTCTTTCATTTCACCACTATTATCTTTTTCTTCTCTGGAACTACTATTTTATTCTTTATTTCTACGGGAACAATAATTAACTTCAGGTCTATACCGTACATTCCCGAACTCAAATTCAATGTCTTAAATTCATGATTACTTAACATTGCCGACATTAAACTTTTAACATATTGACGAAAATTTATATTCCTGTCTTTATAAGTTTCTTTAGTCACCTTTAATACAGTTTTAGTTTCGAGTTCCTTTCCTATACCTACACTATTCATATTTACCTCCTTTGTCCCCCTATGAAGGACACTAATCGACTAAAGTTGCTTTCTATACAGGACAACAATAATTAGTCGAATAACTCTATATCCATATCTTCATACATATCCAAAACAGCACCTTTAAATTTCTCGATTGCTTCTTTTTCAGTATTTCCTTCTTCATAGAATTTCCCACTTTCTATCGTATAGTATTTTGTAATTTTGACTTTGATAGGTTTCTTTAGTTTTCTATTATTGATTTCGTATATTAATGTATACATATTTCTCTAACACTTTCACTCTATAAGACGTTTCAACGTTTGCTGAAACGTTATTATATTTCGAGCCAGATATCAATAATATATATTTCCATTAGCTTACTGTCCTTTGGTGCTTACTTACTAATTCTACACATGGCAGATGAGCTATTGTGGATGTTCTCCATATTCACCATCCCCAATATATTTTACGGTAAGAGTCCCATAATGTCTCCAAATATAAAAAAGTTCTTCTTCGGATAATCCAGTCATTTCTAACCAACTATTTATATCCGAATTAGAAATTTTCAAATCCCATATTTTTTTTTCATTTTTAATATAGGCTACAAATTTTTTCTTACTTATCTTTATTCCCATAATCAATCTCCTTTATTTTCTTGACTCTTTACACTTTTTAATAACTGTATAGCTTTACGACCACGTCTTTGTAAACCCCTCCGCACATCTTTGTAAATGCATAGGTTATTTACAACGTCACTTTCATTGTTATTATTTACAGTAATTCGCTTTGAAACGGAATAACGTTATACTGTAACTGCAAATAGTGTCTTGTGGTGACGCTTTCTGCATACTCAATATAACAAAATGGCGAATCGAGTAGGAATCGAACCCACATCTACTGGTCTGGAGCCAGTCGTTCTACCATTAATACTATCGACTCTTTGGTGGAGGCACTGGGAATCGAACCGGTGTAGCTTTTCGCACCTGTTGGGATTGCCCTACTCCCATTTAGCGGTGTTATTCTGCTATCGAAACCTTTATGCCCCCTAATCTATTACAATCGTCTTTCCCTTTACTTTCACGTTTGTTCGATGGACTTGTAATTTCCTGTAACACTCCTTACATACTTCGATGACTTTATCTTCATAGATGAAGTAATGGTGAAAGGAATCTATTGGTTTTTTACATTTAGGACAATTCATATCTATTTAATTCCCCCTTTATAGAATTCATCTTGCTATATATTTTTCTTCTCTTGTGAGAATCCTTTTCTTTTCCCCAATCCTTTTTCATGTTTCGCAGTGAAACAATATGACGTATCATTATTAAAGCCCATGGTTTTTCGTCTCTTATACTTTTACTTTGAGGATATGCGTATACTTTCCTGTCCTCATTATCAATTAATAAAATATCAAATCTGCGTTCATCATAAAATAAACTGAAATGATGCAAACTCATAAAGGCTTCAAGTAAATCTTCACTTGGATTTATAGGAACTATGAACATTTCTTAATCTTCTCCGTATATTTCAAGATTTCCCTGATAAATCCAGGGTTGTTAATAATAAAAGCAAAAATACCATTAGATATTGGCAAGACTAATTCTTCATCATCATCGATTGCATATTCCCAGCAGATACCATGAATATTCTCATGAAGTAAAGCCTGAAGTTGGGTTTCGTAACTACAACCTTTATCAATTCTAATAATTTTCTTATCTTGCCAAATTCTCCCGAATAGACGTTTGTCTTGTTCGTTTTTAAGATCGTCTACGTATTCCACATCGTACCAACTGCTACCAATTTTAAGTTTATTTATTTTTGGGGTTTTTGTTTCCTTCATTTACTTTCTCCAATTTCTCAATTCTCTTTTGAAGTCCATTAAGTGCATTCCACACTTGAATTCCAAGTTCAGTATACAAATCATTTAACATATCTACTTTGGGTCGTATCGTTCCGTGACGGTCTTCTTTAAATAATTCCCGTCTTATAGCGTCCAATGCATTGAAGTTGTGCCACAGATTATTTGAATCTCTTCTTATACTTTCCTTTTCTCTGTTACTTATGAACATTTCTTACCTCCTTCCATAACTTATCAATCTTCTCCTCAATTTCCTTACGTTTTACTCTAAAATCTAATATAAGAAGCAAAATACTTCGTTCCAGATTACATATACGTTGCATTTTGATCATTTCTTCGGTAATAATTCCAAACTCCATTTCTGGTAATCGATTTATTTCTAACGGTGGACTCCCTTGCTTCTCTAATTCTTTTCGTTGTTTCTTGTTCCACTTCTTACCTCTAAAGAATTTTTTCATATTCAATATATAAATATCCCACAGGATACTATCTATTTTATTCATTTGTACCTCCAAATCAGTAAAATCCTCATAGACAAACGTAGAGTGCCTTTAAATGAGTCTGATAGAACGAACTAAAGTAGTCCTTCATCTGAAATAATAACCACACGAGCTACCCCATAAATTTTTCAAATTTTTGGCATTGAGAGAACCTAATCCATCTGACTTCTTTCTCAACGATCCTCCATTATTACTACTACGGCTGCTACAATACACATAAGAATAAAAAAAACTATAGTTACTCCTATTATCCATAGTAAACCGGTAAACAACACTCCTAAAAAGAAACTAATATCTAATACTGTTACAGCACTAAATCTGGTATAAAATACTACAAACGAAGCTATAAACCACATCACTATAAATTCCATATCTTGACCTCCTTTCATTTTTTTCCTACACTTTAAACCAAATATAAATTGTTATAGCAAAGAGATAAAGATTTAATGAGAAGATTCTAAAGTATAGTCCTTTTAGATATACTGTAGCTAATCTCTTTACAAATGCTTTGCTTAATTTTATTTCTATGGTCATATTATTTTTCCCTACGCCTATGTTTTGGATATGGTGTATTATATATATATATCGTGTCAGCCTGGCGAGAGACCCCCACCCCCCCCTACTAATATAAGGACTGGCTTACTTGTCTACTTTACATAGTTATTATTATGGGACGTTAACAAGCTGTAACAGTGATATTTACACGCTTTTATGCTCTTTTACTCTACTTATGCCGGATATTGCCAGGATACTATGAATATTCTTTACCGGTACGGTGGAGGACTGCCATTTTGCCCTTTGTTTTTCACTCTTTGTTTTACACCTTTTGAGGGACTGGCTTCTTCTTACTCTTGACTGACTCCTTAACTTTCATTTCATTGAAGGGTAATAAAGATATCTTTTCAGCCTTTAATGGTGTAATATCAACCTCTTTAAGCATTTCCTTACCTGCTTGACTGGCTATAAGTAACTGCTCAGCCTTGATTAACAGTAGTATCTTAGCGTCCTGGTTGGCCACTGCTTCGGTTAGGTACTTGCGTTCGGAGAACTCCTTATCGCATAAGGTTAGTATGTGGGCTTCTGCTCTCCAATCCTTTGTTTTCTTGTCTGTGGCGTATTCCATCATTTTCTTTTGGTGGTAGGCTATGAATTTATTTTGTGCGTATGCGAAGGAGAGGGCAAATTCTTTATTCCCTTCCCTGTTTTCGTCACTTCTCCCTCTCAATTCTCTCTCTATCGTATCAACCGAAATCCCTGCTTCTCCTGCAATACTCCGGACAAAAAATAACTCTTCTGCTAACCTAACAACCTTCTTCTGCATTACTTCTGTCATCAATGTAGGTCTGCCTACTTTCTTATCTTCTATCTCTATTACTTCTTTATTTATTACTGTTTCAACCGGGATCACCGCTTGGTTCATTGCTTCTATCGCTTTATCTAAAGGGTTTGTTTTCATGGATGACATTATAAACTAATTAATTTTGGTAATCAAGTTGTTAATAGCAAAAGTTGCTAATAGCAAGTAAAATATATTAAAATAATGCTTGACATTATAGTGGTTTCGTGGTAAAGTAGGACAGGTAAAATAATAAAGGAGGATCAGAAATGTTTAAGTTAAGAATAGAAACTAAAAACGCTGCTTTTGAAGATAGCTTGAGAAGTGAAACAATAAGATGCTTAAAGTATGTTATAGACAGATTGGAACATTTTGATGATGAAGCAAGTATATTCGATACTAATGGAAACAAAGTAGGTACTTTTAAATTAACTGAATAAGCAGTCTTTAATCAGGGCATTCTCCGGAGTGTCCTGGAATAAGATTACTTAGGTTTTACTATTAAGGAAGGAGGGTTTTAAAATGTATGTTTCAATGAGTAATGTAATTAGCAACAGGATTTTTGACGAAAAAAAGGGTTGGCGTGATATGAGAAAAGCCGAAAGAATAAAACACTTGGAAATAATAAAACAATGGTTACTTACTACTTGCAATTTTAACTCACAGGTTTATCAGTCTATTAATAGAATGAGCATTGATAACTTGCCTAAAAATTGCGGAATAATGAATAGACTAACAACTGAAGGATACACAGCCGGACAGGATTACCCAGGCGAATTGAGATTTATTAAGAACTATATCAAAAGATATTGTTAGTAGCTTTAAAAGAGGGGTATATCTTATACCCTTCTATTAAGGTTATTTAGATTACTATAAGGAAGGAGGTTAATTATGAATATTTGGCAGATATTCGATAAATACTTATCAGATATACGCCCACCATATAAAAAGACAATTAGAAGGGATGTAGAAGGTAAGTATTTATATAACGAGGTCCGGGATGTAGTTCAAAGACACTTTATAAAATCATTTCATATCGAGCAAGTTAAAAGAGGAGTGTATTATATCGTTCCCAATAACATTCAAGATTTTAGTTTATCAAGTATGATTTATAATTGTCTAAAATAACGTTTCGCAGAGAAACAAAAGGAGGTGATTAAGGGTGTTATATAAAATAACTTGGAAAACTACGGATTATGGTAATAGTTACGTAAAAGCTCACAATCAAAAAGAAGCAAGAGAAAAAGCTATTGAAGGGGAAGATGAAGATTTTGACAGAGAACATACTGATAATACTTGGGAAATTGATGAAATTCATAAAGTAGAAGAAGTAGATTAAGCAGTCAGAACTCAGGAGATAGTTTTCTTGGTTTCTATCTCTTGGGTTATGGTTACTTAGAAATTACTATAAAGGAGGTTATCTATAATGAAATTAACTGCTCCAATCAATACCAATAAAGCAATAAAATGTTTAAAGAGATTTGAAAAATTACACAAAGAAGAAAAAGAAAATATCAATGAAATTATTAATTTGCTTAATTGGTATAAAGATCGTTGGGATTGGCATAACTTTTGTGAAGGAGTACCAAAATAAAGGTACAATCATAAGCGTACCTTTCAATTCGTCGCTGTATGAACGTCTACGGAGGTCTATTATGAAGCATTTTGAGATAATCAATAGAGAAACGAGAGTATTGAGAAGATTCGTTGAAGAATTTAGCCAGGCATCTCACGAGGAAATAAAAGAAATGAGCTATAATACACTCTTTAAGACAGTGGCTGAGATAGTAAAAAAGAGGTGCATTAATGGCTAATACAATCTATTTAGTAGTTATAGGATTGGTTTTAGTTTTGATTTTAATAAGGGAGATAAGGGGGTGAGATTATGTTAGTATATCAAATTTTTTACAAAGGAAAGTACGAAGATGATATTTTTGTTACAGGTGAAACATTACAAGAAATAAGAACTAAAACAGCAGAGCAATTAAAAGAGAGAAATTGGGAGAGGAAAAATTGTTGGAGTGAAAAAATAGAATGTAAGAATACAATTATATAAACGTTTCGCAGAGAAACGGAGGTGATAGAATGAAAGATAAGAAAGATAAAAATATAAGAATAGACTATAAACTCTGGTCTTTTGTCAGGGTGAAAAGCGTTGAGCTGACTTTAAAGACAGGAAGGACGATCAGTATAAAACAATACATCGAAAAAGCTGTTAAAGAAAAGTTAGACTCGACTCCGGATGAGATTTAAGGGGAGGTTAAACTCCCCTTTTTTTTATGTCCCGTCTAAACCTTCAAGTATTTCTTCTTGTTCTTTATTTAATTCAATCTTAAATGGGATATGCTCTATTTTAATTTGACTTTCCTTCATCATTGCCATATTTGCCCGGTGCAATTCATTACTCTTTTTTAATGCCTCTCCTGCCATCTCATTTGATTTGACCATACAACTTGCTATGGTTTCTAATGATTTGACTATTCTATCTTCATTGGTTAGTATCATCTAATTCCTCCTTTCCATTTGATTTGAGTGGACTTCCCCTTATTATTTTCATCGCCTTTGCCCTATTCGGACAGGCTTTCCAGAATTTACCTTTACAAGTTTTAAAAGTAGCGCAATCAAGACAAAATATCCTTACTTTATACAAGGTCTGATCAACTCTATCATAACGAATTTCAAGATTTATTCCGTAATCTTCGATGTATGCTTCTCTTAGACTAGTAAAAAGATAGAGCGCCATATTATTCAAATATTTAAACCCTAAAGGTAAACTCATATTTACTCCTTATTTATTTATCTGCCCTCATTTTTTTCTTTCAACTTGAAATCCTTAACTCCTGGCAATGCTTCCTCATCAAAATATGATGGTACAAATTCACTACACATATAATCTTGTTCATGTATTCTTTTCATTGATTCTTCTATTGTTTCTTTTTTTATTTTCTTCATTATGTTCCTCCATTATTTATTGACTTCGTAAAATGCTTTTGCAAAACCTTGCGGCGTTATTGCTCTTTTATCAGCTTGCGTTAACCCTAATATTTTTGGTAGTTTCCGGGAATGATTTCTTGCTTGTGTAACTTCTTCTGGTGTTAATCTAATAGGTGAAAATTCTGGTATATTAAAATCACCCCATAAATCAGTATGCTTTGAATAATTATCACCAAACCAATACGGTTGGATTGTTATCTTCGGTTTGCCTAAATATTTTCTTAAATAACCTCTCGGATTTTCTAAAGCCCAAAATTTAGGTTTAGATATTATAATTATTCTTAAACAAGCGTCTACAACTGATAAAGCACCTTTAATATCTCTCGGTGTTTTAGCTGTTGTTCTTGCTACTGAAAACATAGTACAAGGCGGGGCTGTTAATATGCCATAAACATTATCAGGCGGTATATAAGTTCTGACATCATTATCAGGCAAAGTAATTAACCTTACATCATAACCCGCCTCTTTATATGGTTTACTCCATGCTCCTGTGCCTCCGCATAAATCAAGTATTATTTTCATAACATCACCTTAAATTCTGTCGCACAAGAAGGACACGTTACCATCTTATATCTTGGCTCATATTCATGACCGCTTTTTAATTGCTTTACATCTGACCTCGAAAGAGTTCTTGCTTGTTCTAATCTCTCTTCTACTTCTTCGGGTTTACATTTCTGGTCGGTAATCATAGTTCCTACAATATACAATTTCTCTTGGTCTATATCGTGAAGTTTCTCTTGCGAAACATTATACTCTTCTACCCAGACCTCTAAGTTACGGATTATCTTATAAATAAAAAATCTCGATAAACCTATTTCGGGGTTAGCTAAATATTCCTCAAAGTTATCGTTGTAAAACTTATACAGTTTCCTATCCCGACAATCTTTTAAGACCTTAGCTAAGTCCCAAAGGTTCTTTTTAATCTCCATTGTAATTCGGAGAGTTAATCGGTAACTTGCTTGAGCTTCTTCTACTGTGACTGGTTCAGTTATTTCATTCACTATTTATCTCCTTACAGAATTAATGATAGAATAAAATCCTAAAGCGATAAGAATAGTAATATCTTGATGACTAATAGGATTTTTTAAAAGTATAAGACATAAAAAATATATACAGAAACAAAACTCACATACTAAACTAAATATTCTATTCATATTGAATCTCCCTTATCTCCCTCTTAAATTCCTCGACTAATGCTTTTAATTCTTCGATAGTCCATTTCTTTACTTCATTTGCTTTTACTTTTAAATCCTCATACCACTCAATACCACGTTTCTTTTTTATCCATTCAATAAACCAGATAGGAGCTTTATGAGCAGAGTAATTATTAAAGGTATGATGTCCGGGACAAAGACAAGCCCCATTGTCTAAATCCCAGCGAACAGATAAGTTACTTCTTCCAAATATATGATGACTATTTAAGTAATCTACTTTGTTACAAGTTTTATACTCACAGACGTTATCTGCCCGTTGTTTAACAAGTTCAGCCCAGAGTTTATCGAGTTGGTCTCGGAGCTTCTTTCTTTCAGTCTTTGCTTTCTTTACTGCCTTACGCCATTTACCTTTTTTAAACATTCTCATCTCTTAATTCTATAAGCAAATTCTTTAATTCTTTTATATCGATTACCGCTCCAGGAGGGGTTAATTGTTCTAATATATTATTTATTCTTCCATATTTACTTTCTGGCTTCGGGAAGTATTTTTGCTCAAACTCATCCATAAAATTTTCTACTCGGTGAGTAACATAGCCAATATTATCAAAAGTAGTAAGACTATCATCACTATATTTTTTCTTAAATTCCTCCCACATCTGCCAAGTCTTAGCAGCTAAATCGGTAATTTCCCCCCACATCTCTTTATACTTCTTTAGTTCCTGTAAACGTTTAAAATTCTCTAACCAAGTAGTTCCATATATTAATAATCCTTCTTTATTAAGTGCTAATAAAAATTCTTCTTGACTCATATTATTATTCATTCTCCCGTCACCTCCCTTTCTACGTCCCTCACAAAGTCAGGCAGATTAGTAAAACTTCCAGGTAAAGAAATCCAGACATCATATTTTTCATTTTTCATTTTAGCTATCATCTGACGGTATACTTCACCTTCCTTGAGTAGGTCGATAACTTCTAATATTCTTTTGTTGTTGTATTCCTCTTGAAGCTCGAAATTTTCATCTTGTAACTCATCTAAATATTTTATCGCTTCTTTCGTATTCATAATAACCTCCTTATTAAACTAATAACTCCCACAATAAGACATATTAATCCTATTAATGGTATGATTAAGTGTTTATTCATAATCTTTAACCTTTAGCTTAAATTTAACAGGTGTGCCATTTCGGAATAAGAGCATTGGATAAGCCCTTGCCACAATACCTTCTGCTGTTATAAACTTACCATTTTCTTCTTCTGCTATCGATGAAAAATGTGGTGTGCCTTTTACATACGTTATTGCTGTTTCGGGGGACATTAATCCCCAGACTGGCACAGTTCCTATCCCCAATTTTCCTGCAATTTCCTCAACGCTATCCCACTCCAACCACCAGCCATCAATCCAAACATCGAATAACCTAAACGAATTGCCTTTATTGTAGTTACCGCCACCTTTTTGTATCCTTGCCCCATAACCTTCACCGTAGAGACAAACTTCTTTGGCATCGGGGAATATTTCTATAAATTTCTCTATCGAAAACATCTTCAGTAACGCTTCGTATAAAAAAGTTGGCATTTGTGCATTATCTGTTCTACCTCTAAACACGAGATAACCTTCTTCCCTATTAAATATGATTCTTATATTAGTCCCATCTATCTTTTCAGTAATTAACCATTGTTTGATATTCTCAAATTCAGGTAGTCGAATCTCATTAGTTATTTTGAAATTTTCATCTCTCTTGAAAAGAGTCTCTATTTTAGGATATTTATACATTTAAAATCCCCCCGAGTAAAAGTCGTTATTATATTTTCGACATTCGTTAAAACGTGGATTAGCCTTTGTTCCTTCCGGTTGTTTAGTAAAACTCATCTTTGCATTTCTTTCTCGTATTCTTTCAAGTTCATTGTTTTGTGGTTTTTTCTTTCTGCCACCCCCTCTTCCAGCACCACCCCATGTGGTTTTTTCCTCTAATTTCATGTTTATAAGTTGATTTCTTATAACTTGAGGAGATAACTCATATTTACGAGAGAGGTCTCTAATTTTTACATTATTCTTAAAGTCATCGATTAATTCTTTAGGTAGTTGCGTTCTTTTTCTCATTCTCTTTCCTCCATTTCTCATTTCTTTCAAGAGCATCATATATAAATATTGCCCAATTTCCGCCATAGTATTCGTCTATTTTCTCTTGATAATCTGGGCGTTTTTTAAGATATTCTCTTAAACTTACCAAACATTGGCTTACATTTATTTCACCAAAATGCTTATCCCATGCGTTTCTAATGTCGTCATCTATTCCGAAGAACTCCCAGAGTTCGGGATCAAATTCGATTTCGTTATATTTGTTCACATTCATCCCCCCATACATCCCAACCCTTATAACTCTCATCTTCAAAGAGTAAGTCTTTAGGTGGTCTAGCAAATAATTCTATACGTGGTAGGTCTCCACAGATAGCGACAATTTTATCTCTTATAATCTTTGGCTTTTTACTGTGTTCCATTCGTGGGGATTGAATTACAGATAAGACATTTCTTACCTTTGGTTTTATCCTATTTTGTTTTACACCTATCAAACATACTTCTGTATTTTGTCTTGTGTAATATCCCATACCCCAAGCAAGATTATTATCTTTGGTCGTTTTAACCCAGTCAAAACCTAACCCATAATATTTAAAACCCCATGCTCTTATAACCTCTAATCCTTGTTCTAATCGTGGGAAAGTAACCCATAACCACAAAATACAATTATCGCCACATATATTGTTTACTGGTAGGTTTTTAATATCTTCAATATTCATAGTGGGATATTTTGAGCTAACAACCCTATTGCCACTGCCACTTTCTTTATATTCCCACGGCGGGTCAGCATAGATTATTTGATATTTCTTATTCGGGAATGGTATCATCTTCACTCCAATCACTACATGTATCTTGCTCAACTAACTCTCCGTATTCTGGGTGCTTATCACAAAAGCAAGTATCGCTATTGTAAAATTCACACGTTCCACAGATTATAGGACATTCATTATTCATTTCTTCACCCACGAAGGACATTTAAAATATAACCCCTTTTTTAAAGTAATAACACCCCATTTAGTGTTACAAAAATTAATATAATTTGCTTTCTCGAACCACTGACAATTCCTACAATCGTCTATTTTTTTCTCTATTTTTTTCATTTCTCCGTTACCCAAGGCGGTTTGTAGATCTCCAACCTTTCTTTCAACTTGGTTAGTTCCTTTTCAGTCCAGAGATTAAACTTTGCATTACATCCGAGTTCCTTTGTGAATTTTGCGTCATCTTCCAAAGCATTTTCTTTTCTCAATTTGTTAATTTTCTCGATTAGTAAGTCTTTTGATAGGGAAGAATCATCATTTTTATCGACTTTCTCTATTGGTTCTTTTTCGGTAATAAATGGACTTCCTTCTTTTTCTTGAGCTTCTAATTCTCTCTTGTCTCGTTCTCCCATTGTTCCGTCATTTCCAAACCAGTAAGATATGTATTTGTTGGCGTTTACTTTTGTGAGAGTGTTCAAATCACCTATATTTTTAACTTCTTTTTCAGTGATGTATCTTGACTTGATTATTTTTTCTACCATATCTTTTTGTGGTTTTGTAGCCATATTAGGATTAGCGATTTCTTGAGCTTTAGCGATACGTTGTGCTTTTTCTACTTCTTCTTTATAACCTTCTGGTAAATAGGGATTTTCTTTGGGTTTCTCTTCTTCCGCTGTGCCACCAAGCTCTTTGGTTATGGCTTCACTTGTTATTTTTTTGTCATAGATGTAATCTACTATCTTATCTGCAAGTTCAAAAAAATCTGCTTCTTCGTTTATATACTTTGCCACCATTAACTCGGTAGACGCTTTTATAGCACACTCTCTTACGATACATTTATTGTTTTCGATTTCTCGTAAGGTTTTATCGTGCCAGTAATCATTATTGGTATATTCTTTCTCCATAGGTTTCTCCCCAGTTTTCTCCATAGGTTTCTGTTTCTCCTGCGAAACATCTTTTATCTTTACCGATTCTTCTTTATCTTTTTCTTCTTCATATTCTTCTCCATCTCCTCTCCGTATAATCTCATCTATTACCTTTCCATTATTAAGAGAGATACCAGGCTTACCCCCTTTTACATATTTGCTGACCTTACCTTGAACTTTGATATACTGTCCTACCTTATAAGCATCTTCTGCACTCTCAATGTTAATCCAAGAACTCATTTCACCTGTATCGTCTTTAAGAACAACCATTTGCGACCAACCGTATTGGCTATCTCTCGGATTTCCCGGTGTTTTAATAATTTTCCCCTCAATGGTAATTCCATTGACACCGTCATCTAATTTCTTAACATCAACTATTTTCAATTAATTCACCTCCTTTATTTTTAATTTCCTAATTCTTCCTTTATACTTCTCTTAAGCCATTCAATCTCTTTTCTTAATCTTTCGTTCTCATCCATTAGATCATCTCTCACTTCTCTTAATGTCGTATTCTCATCTTGTAAATCTTCTATTTTATCTTCCAACTGTCCCATAATCTATTCCTCCTCAAATAATATTATTTTGCCTTTTAGGATGTGGATATTTTGGTTTTTAATTAAACCACCCAAAGAACCGCTACGTGTCAACGCCGAACATCCACTTTGAGAACCAATATTGTGAAGTATATATTCATAATTTTCATAGGTGGGAGTGCCAGAAGTTATCATCCCCAATCTATTATTTCCATAACTACAGAAACACGGAAACTTTATCTTGTCGAGATTTTCGCCGTTGACAATATTTGTTTTCTTACATTCGTGATATATAGGTTCTCCGCAAAACTTACATTCGGTATATAAAGCATATTTTTTGCCTATATAAGATTCTTTCTTTTCCTTCTTCACCTTCACTACCTTCGTTTCAAAATACGGTATCTTATTCACTTTTTTACCCCCTTTAAACCATTTCTCTTATTTGTTTAATTAAATCTTGTATATTCATTACCCGAAAGTCTATGTTGTCTAACTTTTTTTGGTATTCATCGCCTTCAACTCTTAAGTTTTTTATCGTTTCTTTTAGTTCAGCATTTTCTTTTTTTAAATCGTCAATTTCTTCTTTTAATTCTTCTACTTGTGGGTTGGTTACCCAATCTTTTAAAGCCATTTCATTTCCCCCCCCTTTGTTTCGCAGAGAAACTTTACATTTTTTCAAATACATTTATTTTCTTGTATAACTTCAAGGCAGCTAAAAATACCTGCCAAGCAAGTTTCATTTCTTCTTTGGTAGCTTTCCAAACTTCAAAACCTTCTTCGGGTTTTCTGCCAAATCTCAAAACCATAACATCTTTCACCTTGCCAAGTTTGTTTTCTTGAACGAGCTTTTTATAAGATGCTCCTTGATAAAACATACTTCTATAGAATTTCTTTCCAGTCTTGTAATCTACTAAAGTAGGAACGTCATCCAAAATACACAACTTAT
>Ga0307377_10001260_pt1 | contig 32986 bp, 57 predicted proteins | sample TR3MG_FD_202535 | JGI IMG/M metagenome (GOLD analysis project Ga0307377, IMG submission 202535) | Soil microbial communities from Risofladan, Vaasa, Finland - TR-3 | ecosystem: Environmental > Terrestrial > Soil > Coastal area > Acid sulfate soil | place: Finland: Risofladan, Vaasa | collected... | reverse complement strand
AGTCGTTAATCGGATTAAAAGATACTTTTAGTGCATATACTATCTCGAAAGGTATTTTAGCTAATAATGCTACTCCTAATGGAGTTATACAAAGTACTATCACCGCGGATGCAAGTGGTAATTTAGGCTCTGTATCAACTCTTAATACAGTAACATGGCCGGCAGCTGGGGGTACCACAAACTATGTGCTCACGTTAACTGGTCCAACAACAGCAGCCTGGGCTACAAACCCTTCTGGCATAGCAAATGTAGTAGACGATACAACGCCGCAATTAGGTGGAAATCTTGATGTAAATGGTAAGAGCATAGTGTCAGTGTCAAACGGAGCTATTAGTATTGTTCCCAATGGCACAGGCAATCTCAATTTAAATGATACTGTCAGTGACAATACGTATATCAATACGTTTAAATGGCCTATTGCGGACGGAACTACGGGGCAGGTTCTAACAACTAACGGATCGAAGGTTTTATCTTTTACAACAGCAGCTGGAGGCATAACGGCTGTAGTCGACGACACATCTCCACAACTAGGCGGAAATCTTGATGTAAACGGCAAAAGCATTGTGTCTGTTTCCAACGGTGACATCGCGATTACGCCAGATGGCACAGGCAATGTGGTTTTAGACGGATTGAAATATCCACAAGCCGACGGCGCAACAAATCAAATAATATATACAGATGGCTCAGGACAATTAGCTTTTACAACTGCGGCAACTCCAAAAAACCTGCTCGTGTCGGGTGATTTTTCTAAAATTCCATTGTGGATTTTAAGCACTGGAGCGACGGCTTTTGCTGACGGTGATCTTATAACCCCATCGTTTTCTATTTTGCATGACGGTGCTGCTGTGGCTCAACGTGACATATCATATAGTGGACAGAATGAGCTATTAATACAGTGTAATTCGGCAATAATGCACTTAGCTGGTTTTGAAATATTGTATCCGGAGGAGTTTTATACTCAGTTTAATGCTACGAAAGATGCCGGCGAGTATATATCAGTAGGGATGTACGGTAGGGCAGCGGGTATAACTCAAATCAAAATGGATATCATACAGTGGATTCCGTCAACAAATCAGAAATGTTTAAAGGATCCAATCGCCACGTGGGCATCAACACCTACGTTATCATCAGATTCTACAGGGACATGGACGTATGTCGCAAATTCTCCAACGTTGACGATAGGCAGTAGTAATTCAATTATTAAATGGGAGGGCATAAGCTTAGCTTCATTTAATCCAGCGGCAACTAGGCTAGGACTTTTAATCAGAACACCAGGTACTGAAACAATAACTGAATATATGGTATTTAAAAAATTAGCAATGCACCGCGGATCTACGTTTATTGGTTTTGAAGATCGGGACGAGGTCACAAAAACAGAAACTAGAATTGCGTGTACAGAGGATAATCGTATTAAGGTAGGAACTGCGTCACGGATGACATCTGCAATACTATCTGCATTTTGCTATGAAGTGGATCCTACGATGATGCATGTTGCACACTTTAACTACACTACTGCATTGCTTGATGTTCCGACAGCAGCCAATGTTACCGTATATAATCCGAATGACGGAACAGCAGGAGAGGTTCGTAACTTAGCGGGATCGGATAAGACTATAGAAACAGTGGACACTGTTAGTCAGCATTCGGTTTCTATTAAAGCTGAAATCGGCTGGGGGGATCCTTTCAAGATGCACGTTGTTGTATGGCCTAAGCCTTACCAGTAAAGGATAATATATGAATATATCTACTATTATAAAGAAAATTGGTGATATTGCTCTTGCTACGGTTACGTCTCAAGATGAAAGAGTTCAGATTGAGAAAATTCTTTCTAATCTTGAATTGCATAAGGCCGAATTACAAACAGATATTGCTAAGATGGAGCTTAAACACAGTAATTTCTTTATTACTGGGGCGAGATATAGCGTTTTTTGGGTTTGTTCTGCTGGATTATTATTTCATCTTATAATAAGCCCATTAATGCGAACGGCTGGATTACATGTGCCACCAGTTGATATAGATAATTTAGTCTCAATGGTATCTTTAATTTTTGTTAATAGTGGATATAGGACTATCGAAAAAATTAAGGGTGTGGCGCGTGATCATTTCTAGAACAAAAATATAGCAAAACATGTAAAAATAAGTTATAATTAAGCTTATTAATATATTTTTTAACGGAGTAAAAAAAATATGAATAAAATTATAATTTTGATAATGATAGTATTTTTTTGTTTTGGATGTTCGGCATTCACACAAGTTATTTCGAATAAAAATGGACATACAGACTCGGTAGTAAAATATGAACAGAAAACACCAACTAAATTAGATTTTCCTATAGAAAAAAATGATAAAGATAATCATTGATGATTTAATCCCAATTTCTAAATTACGACATAGGATGTGTTTTAGAAATAATAAACGTTCGTCTTATACGCCATCTAAGACTAAGAAATATGAAGAAATAGTCCAATGGCATGCTAAAAAAGAGATGAAAGGCAAAAAGATTTTTGATTCTTCTGTATGTTTGTTTGTTTTCTTTTTCTTTACACCACCCGAAAGCTGGAGCGAAGCTAAAAAAAAGAAAACCATTTCAAATAAAATATTTCATACATCAAAACCAGATCTTGATAATTTGGTTAAGGCTATAAAAGACTCTTTGACGAACATAGTATATATAGATGATCGTTTAGTATCACAATTAATTGTTTCTAAACAATATAGCGATAAAAATAAGGTTCGTATTTTTGTAGGTGATGCTACTAACCTAGATTATGATGAAATTTTTAAAATAATGGATAATTAAATGATTCCAAGCTTAATTGTAAAAGAAACAACTATCTGCGTATTTTTAATTGTATTATTAAGCTCAATTATATCGTTTTTTATAAAAAGATTTTTTGAAAAAACTGATAGATTACAAGAAAATGTAGAAAACATAACCAAAGAAACAATTGAATTAGAAGCAGAAGTTAGTACTTTGAATAAAGAAATAGATGATATTAAAAAGCTTTTGATAAGAAATGCTTTTGATAAAGATCTTTAGATTAGCTCGTAATGGCCTAAGTCATTAAACCCATTGTTTATAGTATTCCCATCATTATTCCAATCTCCGCCCCATATAATAGGTATTTCAAGATATCTAGCAATCTGTATTACTTGTCCAGCAAAATATTTAATTTGCCCGACTTCTTTTGGATAATCTCCGTTAATCATCTTATTGTTTATGTACGGGTAAACATCAACAGCTAATGATGGTCTTTGATTATGTTTGCTATCAGGCCATTTCTTTTGTGAAAGACCTTTATTATACATTTTCTCTTGTTCATCTCTGTTTCGAAATCCACAAGCAATAGTACAATCTATAGTTTTTATAACTTCATTAAATAATTTTTGTAATCGTGGATCACAAGTGGAAAGTCTTTTTGATGATGTCTGGCTAAAATAAAACATAATTTTGGTATTTAATTGTGTCGAAATCTGGCTTGTGTATTTATTTCAAACTTAAATATGGATAAATGGTTATTTAAGGCTTCTATGTTAGAATAAAAGATTTCGACACATTAATTATTATATGTTATTTTCGTATTACTGTCTATTTCTTTTGTTCGTTTTTTCTTCTATTATTTTTGCTAATCTTCTCAAACATTAATGCAGTACATCTACAAGCCATCTTAATATCTTCATATTCAGTATTGTATCGTATTCTTTTGTTTAATCTATAAAGAGAATCTATATCTTCTTTAGTAAACCATTTATCTAATATTTTTTGATTTTTCTCTCTTTCTGCTTGAAAATATTTTGTTATTTCATACTGTGGATGAGAGGGATCATTAAGGATTTTTTCTCTTCTTTCTTTTTCCCACGAGGGCAAACTTTTAATAAGCTCGCTGAATGCTGACATATTAATTCCTCTTAAAATGGGATATCGTCGTCGAAGTCTGAAGCTGATTCTTGTTTGTTATTTTCGCTTGGCGTATAACTCATTTTATTTTGTTCTCCTGCGAACTCTTTATAATAAGTGATATTATTATATTTTGAATCCTTTTTATCAATCTCAATATGTAACATTATTTTTTTTCCAACTAGGTTATTTGTATCAATTACTTTCATTTTTTTTACTCCTATATATTAAGCTGCTTTATCTACAATATCTTTTAATTGCCTTCGAGCAATATCCCGAGCAATATCGGTTGGATGATGAATATTATAATTATTAAATATCTTTCTGTTTCTATATTGTGTATCACCAATTAATTTAAATTCTATTCGTATCATCTTATGCCCATTTCTTGAAAAAACCTCCTCAACCTTTTCAATAACAGCATTATAATCTCCTGGCGGGATTGGCTCGAAATTATTTATTTCTTGAGATGATTCAACGTCATCTAAATTAAAATCTAATTCTATTAATGTCATGATTATTTTCTCCTGTTTTAGTTTTTAAGTTTTCAAAATATTCAACAATTGCTGAATGTCCGTTATATGATGCTAACGTTTTAGCTGTAAAGCCATCTTCGTCTTTAGCTTTAATATTAGCTCCTTTTCCAATTAAATATTTAATTAATTCTAAATCTCCTGATTTTGCATAATCTAATAATGCTTTATCTATTGGTTTAAGTTTCATTTATGCATTCCAAAGATTATAAAAAGAATTTCAAGCAATTCAAAATGTGATAATCCTTCTGTTAGTGCTAAAACTTTCTCAAAATATCTATCTCCAAATTTATTATAAAGATACTCTTCGTTTTCTTTTAGTAAAGAAAAAAGTCCCTCGCGATCTCTACCTTCTATAGTAATTCTTTCTACGAGAACTTGGCCAACTGTTCCAGTTTCTGACGGCCATTTTAATTCATCTCTAATCTCCATCAACATTCGCCCCATCTTTCATTCTCAGAGCCTATATTATCTTCAAATAATCCTATCATATTATCTGCATCTTTTCTGTATAGTTCTTTTTCTTCTTCAGACAATGCTATATAGGACGAATTCATTACTTTAATCATGCCCTCATCAAGTATGTCATCATCAAGCCATCTAATTTGTGAGCGATCTAAAAGCCATTTTAGCCACCCCTTCTGTTGATCATGTAAAAGTTCAGCAACTTGCTCTCTTAAATCAATTTTCATTGTCATTTCTCCTTTTTAACCATACTAAACTCTTTAGCTCTAAACCTATCACAGATCCGACCAAAGCTGCTAACTAACGAGGGAGAAGATACTCGTGCTATAGATATTTGTAATACATTATCCATCGGTTTAAGTTTCATTTTCTTCCTGCCTTATTTTTAGTTGGGACGTTCTCTTTACTATTTCCTCTGTTATCTTGTTTAATGCGTGTTGATAAGCTTCTTCGTTATTATTATATTTTTCAAGAAAATTATTCCATTTATTTTTTTCTTCATCGGTAAAAACGTCATTTTTAAGAAGATTTAATATTCCGTCTTTAAGATCTTTATGATTTTGATCAACTGATATAGGTTCTTGTTCTTGACTCATCTCTTCAGAAGTAACAAGACCTGAAATGCTAAATGCTCGTTTTAATGCAAATACTTCAGCCACTTTAATTAACATAGCGCTTGGATAGCTTCGCCATATTGGATTTCTATTGTTCATTCCATATTCTTTAAATTTTACTTCTGCTTTAAAACTATGAGACATATCTTTGCGCCATACCTCACAAATAGCTTTGACTGGATTGCCATTTTCATCATCAATAGTATGACTATCAAGCCCATCAAATTGTCCGCTATCATGAGCTATTTTTAAATATCCATCACGACTGGTAAAAATAGTAGGTGCTTCAGCAACTTTATACTTTATAAACCATATCTGTTTAGCTAATGGATCAAGACCATATTTTTTTGCAAGATGTAAAAACATTTGTAATTCATCATCTGTAGCATTTTTTGCAACAGTCTTTTTTACTAGTTCTATCTGTTCTGGAGTAAAGCTATTTATTTCTGCAATAGATTTACTCCCTTCTTTTTTAATAATTTCAGTGCTCATTTTCTCTCCTTAATATAAAAAAATTTACTATGTGACTATTATACATTATATCGCACCTGCGTCAAGCATTTTTTTTAAAATATTAAAGAAAAAGATAATATTTTAATTCTTTTTATTATTTTTTCTGATATAATGGCTATGATACTTAATCAATAATGTAATAAATTATAGTTTTCTAAAAAATAGGAGTATAAATATGACAGCAGTTAACAACCTGAAAAAATACAGAAAAATAGCTAATTTAACTTTGAATGAACTGGCTCAACTTGCGGGTACAACGCAAGGCAGCCTTAGTAATTATGAAGTGGGAAAGATTACACCGCCGATTAAAACGGCTCTTTCGATCATAAACGCTTTAAATGGGCAGTTAAAAGAACTAAATAGACAAGGATATTGTGTTAAACCAAACTTATCATTGGATAAAATATGGACAAATGGAACCGTTAATAAGGGTAAGTGAACGGTGAAAATTAAAAGGAATTATAAAAAAAGAGGGTTAAGAAATGGCAAAATTTCGGCAAAAAAATCTTTATGTGAACATTTTTAGAAAAATTTGGAACGATAATAAGTTCCCTTTTTTAAAAGATGGAATTCAACTTGTTTATTTTCATCTGCTCACAACTCCATATTCTAACGCTTTGGGTTTATTCAAAGCATCAATCGGCGCACTTGCTGACGAGAAACGTTGGAATTTAAAAAAATATAAAGCAGCAGTGAACGAACTTATTAAACTGGAAATTATTGACGTCTGCGAAAAACACCAAGTAATATATTTGAAAAATTATTTTAAGTATAATCCTCCAACATCCGTAAACTCTTGGCAAAACTGGGTTTTTTTATTAAATGAATTGCCAGATTGCAGATTAAAGAGAGAATGGTACCAAAATCTTAAGAACAAAAAGTATGCGGAATCTGACATTATTCCGAACGGAATATCGCATGGGATCCTAGATGGGATCCTGGATGGCATGTCACATGGCATGTCACATGGCAAGCAGGATGGCAAGCAGGATGGCAAGCAGGATGGCATGTCACATGGCAAGCAGGATGGCAAGGCACATGGGAAGCAGGATCCATTAGCATTAGCATTAGCAATAGATAAAGAAAATATAGAAAAGAAAGTGATGCGCAAGAATTGTACAGCCAAAAATTCTTCCACCATTGTCGAGGACGCTTCGCTTACCTCGACGTCTTCTTCTTCAAAAATTATTTATGAAGTTTTCGATTACTGGCGAACCGTCATGAATCATCCTAAAGCGATTTTAGATAAAAAGCGAAAAACAATAATTGCAAAAACTTTGAAATCGTATAACAATGATTCTGCAAATTTGAAGCTTGCTGTGGACGGATGCGCTCAATCAGGATTCCACATGGGAAAAAATCCGCTCGGTGAAGTTTATGATTCGATTGAACTCATACTTCGCGATGCAGATCACGTTGAAAAATTTATTCAACTAGCAGAAAAGAAAAAAAATCAAAAATCTGTTGTTGAAGACTTCATTTCAGGAGGAGATGAAAAATGAAAAAGGAAAAATCGAGAAAAAACTTTGTGTCCCAACTAAGGAGAATTGATGTTGTGTTTAATAAAAATGTATTAGAAAACAAAGATTTACTGTATGAATATTGGAATATTTTACAGAATTTCGAGGCAGATATTATTTCTGAAGCCGTGGACGAAAGCATTAAATCCGATCTTTACTGGCCTCGTCCGGCAAGACTTAGAGAACTGTGCGAAAAAATAACGTTACGCGTAAAAGTTAGAACGCAGCCCTCAGCTCAAGAGATAGCGGAGCAAGCGGCACAATCATTTCAAAATAAAATTATATACATTATCGAAAAAACTGGTAAAAATTATGAAGAAGCTTTCAAGCAGGCTATATCTCAAGAGAAGCAGCTGATAGAAGGTGCCAACCAAGGCTGTAGCAAGGAGATATTAAAAAATTAGTACCTTGGCATGGGTGAAATTTTAAACGCCACAATGCCTATTATTTTAGCTCTCAGCTATGTATAAGATTTAGCCAGAATATGGGGAGTATTTCTTTTCGAAAATATCCGGAGGTTGGACATGTTTCCTGTCTTTTTCATCAATGACGATGTAATCACCATCTAAAATCCACATTTTACCATTCGGAGTATAGAGGTAAGGCAAACCAATATCTTCATAGATACCGTCCTCCATTCCTTTCTCATACTTAGCGGCTTTTACGATTTCTGGTTTTCTTAGATAGGTTTGCATTTTTAGACCTCCTTGCCTTAGAATTTGCAATTGCAACAGCTTGTTTAGGTTATTTTCCAGCAGAAATTTCTGTCTGAATATTTTTTAGTCTAACTTTCTTTAATTTCCCTGAAAGTAACGGCATTTTTTTTCCCTAGATTTAAATTTTCATAATAAGCTAAAAGAGATTTCTTCGATAAAATCCAGGTTCCGGTTTTAAATTTTTTAGCATCTATAAATTTGTTTTTACACAAATATTGGATGTGTCGTTTATTTTTATTAACAAGTATAGCCGCTTCATTAGTTGTAATAGAGTCTTTTAAGCTCATAATTATTCCTTTTAGAATAAGCGCAGAAAGGGTGCCGTTGGAGTATTTTCATGTTTTAGTTATAAACATGAAATCTGCGCTTATTATTCGTCCATTATATCATATTTATCATGTCGCACAAGCGAAATATAAAAAAATATCTTGTAAGCTTTTTCTTACGTAAAATTCAGCATTTGGTCTGTATCTTTTTTATTAAAAATAATTTAATATAATAAGGCTAATTAAAATATAATGGATTATTATTTAATTAGTACCATAGGCGGCATTGCACTTATTCTTTATGGATAAAGAATAAGTGCAAATGCTTCATTCGCCGTCCGTTTTTTTCCACAATTTAAATTTAAAAACATCGCCTAACCAATACCTCCATTCATCGAAAGTTTCTTGTGCTTGTTGCCAGTCATCATCCTCTCGATGATAATATTCGTCCTCATTCCTTGATTCTATATCCATCATTATTTACCTCCCCATTTTTTAAATTTTCGGCTCTTATTATTTTAATCATTTCTTTTATATAACTCGGAAATAAGCCGTGCATATGATTAATAAGTTGTCTCGCTTCGTTTTTTGTCAAAATCATTTTATTGTCTTTCATTTTTTCATCCCAATACTTCTGAGATTTTGCGCATATACTTTTCTTTTGTAAACTTATACGAATGCGCAAAAAGACGAAATCTATAGAGTCTCATTAGATCGTGAAGATCACTATTTTTTAGTAAAATGTATTCTCTTTTTCCTTCTAAATATGGCTTTATATATTTTAATAATGCCTTTTTGATTTCATTTGGATTGCTAGAATTCATACCACATGAAAGTACGTAATTGCTATCATTGTCTACTATTGAATAATACATAATTAATTCCCCTTTAATAAGTTAACTAGATTTTGAACATGATTATTTATACCTGCAATCCTTCCACATATTAGGTTTTTTTTTATTTCTTTTTCTTCTAAAAATTCTTTTATTTCTTCCGTTGCAGCCTTGATTAATACTTGATAAATATTTATCTTTTCTTCTTTAGTCATTGTCATACCCTCATTTTTTATAAAATATATTTTTTATGGAATCTTTTAATCCCTCGCTCAATCATTCTTTTTTGAAAAAGCAGATGATCAACTTTATCTCTATTTCTCTTTGATATAAATTTATCTAATTCTGTTTCAAACTCTCGTAATTTGTCATATAAAATATCAAGATTTTCAAAATCATCACATGATAAGTTCATTGTCGTTTCTCCTCTTTTTATAACTCAGTGTGTTTTATAGTGTTCATGTTCGTTCTCATTATTTATTTTGCGAGTGCGTATAACTCTTCGTCGCTTAAGTATAAGTGTTTCGTGTCCCCGTTTTTCAAATAATATCGACGACTCGGACTATTTCGCTTCAATATTGTAATATATTCATTACCTTCTTCGTCATAGTCATCATCAGTTTTAGCTATTCTCCATTCTTTATCAGTATTCATAATGTTTCTCCTTTTTAAAAATAATAAAATTTAATAACTTATTTTGTACATCTTATAGTGTATAATTTCTATATTTGTTAATAATGTAGACGAGTTATGCCCCCTATTATTAAGCTCATCTAAATTAATATTATTATTGCTACACCATTTTTCAAGTTTATCGCCGCTATCAAAAAATTCTATATCGTCAGAAGTATTAAATATCTGTCTGATTTCAGCACTTCTATAGATAGAATAGGCTGGGCTTTTATCTAGAAAATCTAAAATTTCTGATTTTAAAATTTCAGACATTTTATCGATAATTTCAAATGTTTCGTTTTTTAATGATTTTTTAATAGATATTAGGGCTTTTTGATCATTTTCACTTTTTTTACTAACAGTTAAATATTCCTCGCAAGCTTTAGTATCTATATAGTTTTTTATATCTTGTAAGAATTCTGCTTTAATTTCGTTTTTAATTTCGTTCATTTTCTTTCTCCTGACCGTTTCTTTCTCTTCCTTCGGGGTTTATTTTCTGCTTCTTTTAAATATTCTACTATCTCTGTGTGACCATTGCATTCAGCCAAAACTAATGCGTGAATTCCCCACATATTTTTAGCTTCAATGTTTGCACCGTTTTCTACTAGTAATTTTACTATTTCCGTATTACCGCGGTACGCAGCTAGTAATAAAGGGGAGTTTTCTTGGGAGTTTTTTTGATTAATATCGGCACCATGCTCTAATAATATTTTAACCATTTTTGGATTTTGCGTATTTACAGCCGATAATAAAAATGAGGTTTTGTTTTCATCGTGACGATTAATGTTAAAATAAAATTCTTCGTTAAACTTTGACATGATATCTATAAAAATACTTTCTTGATTACGTAGTATTGACCAGCTCAGGATATCGATAATATTCAATTCAATTAGTTCACGCGTTTTCATTGTCTTTCCTCCTTTTAAATTTAAAATAATAATAAAACTAAGCTTCAATTAATTGATTTGCAACTTTTTCAGCAGCATACCACACTAGCAAAGTTTCAAAATTTGAAGCACGGAATACCTCGTTTGCGCCCCTAAAATGAGAAATCATCTTAAGAATGCTCTCGCCGTAATCTTCTCCGTCATCACCTAACATTTTCCAAATTTCATCCTTATGATTTTTATATAGCTCGGATGTTTCGTCATCATAAATAAGCCCTTCAAAGCCATTTTGCGCCCCGTTCTTAGCTAAATCGCATAAAGTCCCTTCGTCAAAGTTAGCTATAATCCAGCTCTTAAATTCGTTCATTGTCGTTTCTCCTTTTAAATAAAGCCTAATAAAACTAATTAATAATCATTTTTTTTAATCTTATATCCACATTATATCGCATGTGCGACATTTGTCAAGCTTTTTTTTTTAATATATTATAAATAAATGATTATATATTAAGGAAAAGCGCGGAAATAATATAAATTGTTGCGTAAGTATATGATTATGATATAATGTGGGCTAGGATTAATATTTTATTGTTTAGTTCAATAAAGTACAATATAAGGAGATTGATTATGCCGTTTAAACCTGGACGAAGCGGCAACCCCAACGGGAGACCGAAGGGGGTTACCAGCAGCAGATTGAAATACAGAAAGATTTTTGAGGAGAGAGGGGAGGACGTTAATAAAAAGATTCTTGAGTTGGCTTTGGAGGGTGATCCTTCTTTATTAACTTATATAAGTAAAGTGATTACGCCGCTCGTCGGAAAAGATGATTTTTTAACAGGTATAGACTTGAAAGGCTCACCGCTGGATCAAATTAAAAAGATTAATGAGTATATAACAGAGGGTGAAATAACAGCTGCGGAGGGAAGTAAACTAATGGAAAATGCTGTTACTTTCGAAAAACTTATACAAGCAGCGCAGTTTGAAGAAAGAATTAAAAAACTTGAGAAAAAGGCAGGACTAGATAAATGAACTTATTTAAAAGAAAGAAATATCTATTTTTTCTAACAAGTAGAGAAACAAAAGAACTCTATGAGCTTGTTGCTGATAAAATGTTAAAATATACACAGAAAAAGTACAATACATCTCAAGAAGTTGTGTTAACAATCTTACAAACAGAAATACAGCTGCAAAAAAAACTTAAGAAACGAAGATATTTTTATATTAATGACGAAAGATATAAAAGAGTAAAAGTTCCTGGAAATGATCAAACTATATACAATTGGGATCCGGAAGAATGAATAAAATTAAATATGATGAATATGACAAAGCAAAACAAAAAGAAAGAGAAGAATCAGGATTGGAAGAAATTATAGTAAAAAGAGAATTGAAAAAGAAACTAAATGTGAAATATGTAAATGTAGAATTTTCTGCTTCTCAAAGAGAAATGTTATTACGATTAATTGATCAACAATTATCTATTTTATTTACTTTTTTTGAATATGATATGGTTAGGTTTGTTTATAATGATTTATTAGCTTTACAACATAAATTAAGTCATGAAGATGATGAGCTTTCACCTCGTTATAAATATTGCACATATGTAGATAAAGAAACATTTCCAGAATCGGGTCATCTTCTAACTACTGTGGCCGATTGTCTTTATATTAATGGTGATATTTATAAAAAGAAAATAATACATACAGATAATGGTGGTGAAAAAGTTATATATGAATTAGATGAATAAAAGGAAAATAAATGAGAACATCTAATTACGACGAACATAAAATACATGACATCATTGTGAATATGCCCCACGTCGGTGTTGATGAAATGATCGAATTTCTAACAGCTGTTCATGATGATATCGAGGAAATGAAAGGCGTTATCAATGCCTTATCTGAGTCAATTGAAGGGATAAAAGTGCGTATGCAGAGTATTGAAATTGGATATAGACTAATGAGTAAAAAGAAATGAATAGGGCTGGACGGGAAAATCATCAGACAGATTTTTCAAAAAAATGGATAAATTGAATAGAAAAAGGAAGAAGTTGTCCTTAGTAAAGGAGATCAAAATTGACTAATGAGTTTGAAAAATGGATGTCAGATAAATTTGATGACGAAAGCTTATACGCTGTAGCAAACCTCAGCGCCCCAGTCAGCTTTCCGCACATTTTTAATTCGCCTAAAACAACAGAATTGTATGAAAAATATAAAAAGGAAATCTGGGAAACACTGTGTGATGATGCCGCATCATGTAGAATGAATATTGTAAAAATGATTTCTAATTTTGAAGGGGCGGGGGGTGTTACGGGTGTTACCCAATTTGAAAATTTATTAGTATGGTATGCCGCGGAAAGATTTGCATACAAAACGAGAGATGACAATGACTAAAAAACCAACTAACGAAGAAATAAAAATCCTAGTAGAAAAAGAGGCTTTTCGAACTGCGGAATTTTTAAATTCTTTAGAAAAAGTATATGTAGAATATAAAATGATTCTTAATTTTGACGGTTACAAACTAGAAGAAGATGACACAGGATATCTACTATCCCCGGGGCGTCCGCAATTACATCATATGCCGCCTAACGTAATAAAAAGGCTTTTTAAAATGGTAAATAAACAATTTATCAACGAAGTAAAAGAAACTGTAGATGAGATGAAAAATGAATGATGAATTTACATTAAAAGATTATGAAGAAGAAAAAATCAAAAAGATAGAATTTTTAAATAAATTAGCAAATCTTTATAAAGAATATAATCTTGTCTTTAGTTTTATAAGATTAGAAAATATAGGATATGGATTTAAGCATGAAGGATTTAATTTATTTTTTGCACCTGGTGATGCAATAGAGAATGCTTTTGAAGACGTAAAAAAAGATTTTTTAGAGGATGTAGAAAAAGATATAAAAAATCTGTTTGAAGCCACTAAAAATGCCTTTTTAGAAATAGTACAACAATAAGGATTTACGAAATATCGCTCCAGATACCGCAAAAGTAATAGATACGGAATTACATAAATGGATTATTCAAAACTTACCGAAAAATGTTAAGCCAGACCAGATCATTAAACAGATTACAAAAGCTTGAACAATATTATAATGCTGATGATATTGTTGATATCAAGATAAATGATGATTACTCATCAGAAGTAAATCATCGTTCTAAAATATATGTACCGAATAAAACCGCTCAATTATTTCATGCTTCTAATGATACTGTTAAAGTAGTAATGGGGGCTTTTCGAAGTGGTAAATCAGTAATGAGTTGCCACGAAATATTATATAAAGCATGTACAATACCTAAGTGTAAAGATGGGATTAGACGTTCTAGATGGATTGTTGTTAGAAATACTATAGGAAAAATTGAAACTACTACTTTAAATACATGGTTACAATGGTTTAATCATTTACCAATAGTTTCTAAACGAAAGAAACCAATTATTATACATCAATACAGATTTAATGATGGCGAAGGAATAATTGAGCTTGAACTTTTATTCGTTGGATTAGATAGAGAAGATCAACGAGATTCTTTGGAATCATTGGAAGTTACAGGCGCATATTTTAATGAATTACAGCATATTCCATATGGAATATTTTCGCATATGATAGGTCGTGTTGGTCAATATCCTGCCAAATGGCAAATAGAAGCTCCTTTTTGGGGTGGAATATTAGGAGATACAAACCCTCCTGATACTGATCACTGGCTATACAAGTATTTCGAAGAAGAGAAGATTGAAGGAACAACATTATTTAGACAGCCTCCTGGATTAATCAAAAATGAACATAATCAATGGAAAGATAATCCAGCAGCGGACAATGTAGAAAATCTCAAAGAACATTATTATTACGATTATGCAAAACAAAATAAATTTAGAGAAGAGATTATTAAAGTCTATTGTCGAGGCGAATGGGGAATTGTTGTAAAAGGTAAGCATGTTTTCGATGAATATAACGATGACCTGCATGGTGTAAATGATATCGTGCCTTTAGAAAATACTGCTATATATTTATGTTGGGATTTTGGATTAACACCGGCTTGTTTAATAGTTCAATTCAGAGATGATGGTCAATTGAGATGTTTGAAGGAATTTACAACAGAAAGAATGTTTATAAGGGAACTGGCAAAAGATATAGTTAAGCCATTTATAGAGAAGAATTTTACCGGATTTCCAGTTGTTTCAGTTGGAGATCCTTCAGGTGATGCTGGAAAAGGGGTCTCTGAGATGGCTATAAGTTCGATGGAGATATTAAGAGAGGAAGGAATAGAGACACGAATAGCCATTACTAATAATATCTTGCCTCGCTTAGAAGCTGTAAAGTATTATCTGAATAGGCTTATTTCTGGTGAGCCTGCCTTCTTGCTTTCTAAGACTGGTTGTCCTATCCTGAGAAAGGCGATGAGTGGTTATTATTTCTACAAACGAATGAGAATTATTGGCGAAGATACTTATAGAGATCTTCCGAACAAAAATCATCCATATAGTGATATAGCAGATTGCTTACAATATGGCGCAATGGAGTGCTATCAACAAAGCGAGAAAACGCCTGCGGATATAGTAAATGATCAGTTTGAATATCAGAGTGTTTGGTTATAAGGTAAAGAAATGAATATAAGAAAATTTAGGGATATTTTGATTATTAGTATAGATTCAGCTTTAGACTGTATTGAAGATATGAAAGATATAACATCAAAGAAAAAGCTGGAACTTTTTGTAATGCAATTATAACGTAATAAAAATATTATGGAAGAAATAGAGACCAAGATTGTCAAATATACTAAGGAGAGTACAAATGATAAAGACCAAGGAAAATGGAAAAGAAAAAGATAAAGAGATATTAGATGAGATAAAAGAAAATATAGCACGGTGGTATGATTATTTTAAGGACAATATAACTAATTATAAAGATGAGGTAGATTTTGTTGTAAATGGTAATCAATGGGATGAATTATCTGTTAAGGAGTATGAGCGGCGTAGAAAGCCGATGCTCACTATTAATAAACTATATTCATATATTCAACAGATTGTTGGTGAACAAAGATCAAAAGATTCGAATATTAAAGTTAGATCTATTAATGGTGTTATTTCTCAACAAGAGCTTTCATTAAGTAAAGGATTATTAAAAAGTATTGCTTATAATTCTAAGGCCGATATTGTTTATCAAACAGGGCTTGAATGTTCTCTTTTAGGTTTTGGGGCAATGGGAGTTAAGACTGATTATGAAAATGAGAATAGTTTTAATCAAAAAGTAGAATTTTATTCTATTCCTGAGCCTTATAAGGCTTTTTTCGATCCTTCAGCAGAAGATGTAACAAAAAGTGATGGTGATTATTGTGGCGTATATACGATAATGACCCGTAAAGAGTTCGAATCTGCTTATCCAAATATAGAAGTTCCAACAACATTACCAGCTTCAGATAATAATGTAGCTGGTGTTTTTGATTGGATATCAAAAGAAGAGGTTGTTATTGCAGATATATATAAGAAGAAATGGAAAAAGAAGAAAATAGTTTTATTAAGTGATGGTAGAACTGTTGATAAGAAAGACGCTGAACAAATTATTGAAGATCATTATAATAGTCTTACTTATGATGAAAATAATATAATTGCTCCTAGTTTTATACCATTAGAGATTATAGATGAAAGAGAAACGAATGATTATGAGATATATCATTATAAGATAGGAGCAGCAGAGGTTTTAGAAAAGAGCTTATGGCCTTCTAAATACTTACCGATTGTTTTTGAGGATGGCAATTCATTTTATCTTAATGGGAAACAGATAACCAAATCATTCACTTTATTTGCTAGAGATGCACAAAAATTCTATAATTTTCTTAAAAGTGATATTACTCAATATGTCAAAAGTGGTCGTAAAGAGCAATTTATGGGACCAAATGGTTGTATTAAAGATAATAAAAATATTTGGAAAAATCCAGATACTGTTCAAGGATATTTGGGTTATGATATTGTAAATGGTATGAAACCAGAAAGAGTTCCACCCATTGAAATTCCGTCAACATTAATTAATCAACAAGCCTATGTAGATACAGAGCTTCATACAGTTTTAGGTCTTTTTAATGCTAATAGAGGAGCAGCCGGAAACGAAATAAGTGGTGTTGCAATTGCCAATAAAATACGTCAAGGAAATAATAGTGCTTATATATATATAGATAATAGAGATAGGGCTATTGAGCAACTTGATCGTGTTGCATTATCATTATTTCCTTCAATATATGATACTCAAAGAGTTGTTCATATAACTGATGATGATGGCAATTCTAAACAAATTGAGATAAATGACGGAAGAAATAATCTTTCCAGAGCTGAATTAGATATTGAAGTCGAAGCAGGATCATCTTTTGCCTTACAGAAATTTGAGAATCTTACAGCATTAAAGGATTTAATTAGTGTTTATCCTCAAGCAGCTCCGTTAGTTGCTGATAAATATGCTAAAAATTTAGATTTAGATGATTCTATAGTTATTCGCGATAGATTAAAAGAATTAGTCCCACCAGAAATTATAGCTAAAGAAGAAGGTCGTCCGCCTCCTCCTCCAAAACAAAATCCGATGGCTATGCTTCAAATGCAAGCTGCTAAAGCTCAAGTGGATCGTACACAATCAGAAACACATAAGAATAATACAACAGCTTTAAAAAATACAATTGATGCACAAACAGCACAGCTAGATGCTATAAACGAATTCATGAAGACACGGCATAGCCGTGAAGATAGAGAGGCTCAATTAGAGTTGGGGCACAAAAAGGCTGATGCTGAGATCGCAAAAGCATATTTAGATCTGCTTGCTAAAGTTCAAGAGACAGGGAAACAGTTAGAACAATTACCAGGAGAAAGATTATGAGTAGACATGTAGAAAGAGGATTAAAGAATCTATTAAAAGCCATTGATAATATTGATGTTATTTTATCTAAAGATGAAGCGGCGATAATATTAAAAGGACGTCAGCAAATTAATGAGGTTTTGCAACATTATTTATCACATAAAGATAATATAAAAGAAGTTGTAAACGTTCTTAGAGATTGTCGTAAGAGATCTAAAGAACAAAAGGAGAAGGAGAATGGCTAAAAAGTGGATAACAGGAGCTATTAAAAAGCCTGGTGCTTTAAGAGAAGCATTGGGGGCTAAAAAAGGAAAACCTATTCCAAAAGCTAAAATAAAGAAAGCAGCAGCACAGCGAACTAAAGCTGGCGGTATGACAAAACTTGCTGAGCGTGCTCAATTGGCTAAAATTTTGGCTAAATTTCCAAAAAAAGGCAGAAAAAAGAAATAAGAATAATCTTATTTCAGAATAAGCCTTATTTTTGGAATTATGAATTATTAGTAATTTCGTTCTGTTCATCCACCCAATCAAAAAATGCCTTTTCATCAAGTAATACAGTTTTACCGACACGACGGATTACCTTCTTAAAACCATTTTTTTCCGCGTTATGTATTAAATAACGAAGACCTCCTTTGGGTGGCCAAGGATGATATTTATTCCATTGGGCTGCGGGAATGATTTTTCTTTTAATGTTTTCATTTTTCATAATTTATTCTCTATATAAAAGTATAGCATCGAAAAAGTTTGGCACTCAGCCGCGCTGAATGCCAACTTTTTCATCTTTTAGAGTTGTAATTTGTATAAAAATATGCGTCTCCTAGGAGGGTGTATAAAAAATAGTTGCAATTTATATATAATGTGCTATATTTAAGTTTCATTGTCATTTCTTTACATAAATATCGCAAACCTTCCTAGATTCCCGAAAATAACCATTTTCGGGAATCTTTTTTTTTATACAGTCCTAAAACCCCCAAACAATAGTATTTTACTTCGCTTATGCGTTATGCTATAATGATCGTTTTCGGGAAAGTTATTATATAATGTTATATTTTAGAGGGGGGATAAAAAATGAGTAAGACAATAGACAGCAAGGAATATACCTATGAATCAATTGCAAAATTAGTTAGAAATTTACCTTTTAAGGATCAACTATCTGAAAACATGCAATATCAGTCTTTAGAAGATCTAACTATTTTTCTCTATCAAAAGAAGTGAATTAACAATGATGAATGAAGAAGATAGAAATAAAATAGATGATAAAAAAATGGGGAGGGGTTGAAATGCACATAAAAGAAATTGACAAATCTAAAACTTGTTCTCAGTGCTATTTTGCTAAAAAAGAGGAGATCACGTCATATAATGGATTTATTCGTATAACGAAGCCTAAAAATCCAAATGGTCTCTATTGTTCAAGCTATGATAAATGCGTATTGCCGGATGATATATCATGTTTTGATTTTATCGATCGTGATGAATAGAAAAGAGGAATATAAAATGAGTAGTGAGGCAGAAAGATATTTTACAGATGATGTTATAAAACATTGTAATCTTGAGAAATTTATAAAAAAGCATGTGGATTCATTTATAATGAATCATCAGCTCATTGCTCATTATTTTGAAGAAAAAGAAAGAGTAATGACTAGTGTGTTAGAAAATGAAATTAGAGCGCAAATAGAAGCTTCATTTAATAGATGTTTAGACGATAAAATAGAAAAAATAGTTAGAATCTCTGTGAGAGATTTTTTTATATATATGAGTAACCTTGCTGATAGAGAGGAGTAAAGATGTGTATCAAGTTTTACCCATGCAAACCAGATATTTTTGAAAAGCTTTATGAAAGAATAGAGGATGAAAAGTGTGATAAAAGAAATTAAAAATAACCTATGCACTGAATTAAAGAAAAGAGGGAGAGATCCGCATGATGTTTCAACTAATGAACTTTGTCTGCTAGCGCATGAAAAAAAAATACATAAATATTTTGTAGATTTTTTTATTGATTTCGAAAAAGTATGTTTAAAGCATAATATTATATTTAGTTTAGGAAATATGTATTTTATAGACGAAAAATTATCTACTGAGGATGGAGAGATAATAATAGCAAGCGATGAAGTAATTAAGAGTTTTTTCAAAATGCTCAAAAAGTTTAAAGAATTCCAATAATGAAAACAAATCCCCCCAAAAAACTTAAAAATATAGAACGCCGAGTTCGCGAATATCTTACTTATAATGAAGTCGAAAAACTCATTGTATGTGCTAGGAAAATAAGTAGAAATGGTTATAGAAATTCTACTATGATTTTATTAGCTTATAGACATGCGCTTAGAGTTTCTGAATTAATTAATTTAAAATGGGGCCAGATTGATCTGGAAGAAGGTAAAATTCATATAAATAGGCTTAAGAAAGGCATAAATAGCGTTCATCCTTTAAGCGCAAAGGAAATTAGGGCTTTAAAAAAAATAAAGAAAGAGTATCCTTCTCAATCATATATATTTATTTCTGAGCAAAAAGCACCGCTTTCAGATTCTGCTTTTAGAAAGATTATGATGAAAACAGGTAAAGAAGCAGGATTTAATTTTCCTCTTCATCCTCATATGTTAAGACACTCAACAGGATTTAAATTAGCTAATGATGGTCAAGATACTAGAAGTATTCAGCATTATCTTGGACATAAAAATATCCAGCACACAGTAAGATATACTGAGCTTGCTTCTGGTAGATTTAATAATTTTTGGGGAGATTAATGTAATGAAGATATCAATTGATTCTGGTGAAACTATAGAAATGGATAAATCATCATTAATTCATATAGATAGACATTCATTAAATTTATTAAAATTATTGAGACAAATTCAAGAAGAAGATTTATTAAAAAAATATAATAAAATTTTATATGATTTAGAATATGAAATACTTCAACTTAATAGCGAACTTAATAGAATGATATCTTTAGATAAAAGAAATCATTAACTTTTTAGAGGGCGTGTCTTTTTTTTAAACTTAGGCGTTTCTTGTTCTTTCATGAAGATGAGCCCTCTATTTATTTATTAAAAACCAATTGACCTTTCTATCTTAAGCGATTAGACTTGAATCACGACTTTTGGTGAATATGCGACCACAAACGTATAGAACGGCTAATATACAGCCATAAATGTATAGCTAGCGAATATGTAGCTATAAAAAACATAGTAGGAAAAGGAGATTTTAGATGTCAGAAGAAGATAATTCTTCTGTGACTGAAGACATCGAAAATCCAGCTCCTCAAGATGAAATCCAGCCTCAAGAAGATTCTTTGGATGAAGAATTTCCAGCTGAAGAAAGTGTTGACCAAGGATTGGACGACGATGCTTCACCCACAGAGACCGAAACTCTGGAAAAAGATGAAAAATCTGATCAACCTGATGAAAAAAACGTTGAAGAAGAAGACGAAAAAGACCCGAAGTGGTTACAAAAACGCCTTGCTCGAGAACAACGTAAACATCAAAGAGAATTAGACGCATTAAAACGTTCTTATGAAGCCAAGATTCAAAATGACTTACAGAATGTTGAAGGATTATTAACCGAGGATCAAACAAAGCAATATCAACAGCGGTTGATTGAGCAACAAAATCAACAAATTCAAGTGCAAGAAGCCGTTAAAGAGCAAAGATTTGCTAAACAAATGGTTGAAGCCCTTGATAAATATGAAGATTTTGAAGCACTTGTTAAAGATCCAGAATTTGATAATTGCTTTACAGAAGCAATGTTATTAGCTGCTAAAAACACTCCTAATAGTGCTGAGCTTATTTATCATCTTTCAAAAAATAAAAAAGAAACCGCTAGAATCTCTAGATTGCCAGTAGATCAACAGATAAGAGAAATGTATTTGGTTGAAGGTAACGTTCTACATAGAACAAAACCAATAAAATCATCTGCACCCCCTCCTATCTCACAGACTAAGGCAGTCCCTAAATCAAAAGAAACCGACTCTACAAAGATGAGTTACGCTCAAATTGTAGAGAATGAAAGAAGAAAATTAGAAGAGAAATTTGGTTCTCTCTAAATTATAACTTATTGATTTTAAGGAGATCTTATTATGGCTAATACGCTTATAACTAGTACGCTATTGTCAAAGCAAATGGCTGCGACATTCAAATTAAATAATACTTTTATCGCAACTGCTAATCGTGAATATGATGGTATGTTTAGTAATAATACCTATGATGCTGGACAGGTAGTTAATATTAGACTAGATAATCAGCATATAGTTCAACGTGGTGATTCTGTTACTGCTAAAGACATTAAAGAAACGTATTTACCACTGACTTTGCAACAATTATTTACTGTTTATATTAATTACTCAACAGTCGATCTTTCCACAAAGTTGCGTTATGACACATGGAAAGACAGGGTTTTAAATCCTGCTGTACACAATATAATTTCAGATATAAACAAAGAAATAGCTGCTGATGCTGCTAATAGTGCTTATTACACTGTTGGCACTCCAGGAACAGCTATTAACACGTTTGCTGAAGTAGATTTGGCTGGTGCTGTTATGGCTGAACAAGGTATTGATAAAAGCAAAAATTGGTATTTTGCTATCAATCATCGTGATAGTTCAGCATTGAAATCATCTTTACAAAATTCATTTAATAAAACATTAAATAAAGACATAAGCTTCGGTTCAAGAATGGGTAAATTATCATATTTTGATTTTTACGAAGATCAAAGTATTGCTAAACATCAATCTTATACTGGAGATTATGGCGCACCGCTTGTTAATGGTGATGTAACATCAGGTAATACTATTGTTGCTGACGGATTTACTGCAAGTATTACTGGAATTTTGAAAAAAGGTGATGTAATTGAAATAACTCATCCAACATTACAACCTTATTTTGTTAATAGAGTAAACAAAGTTAATACGGGTCAATATGCGCAGTTTGTAGTCACTGCTGACGCAGATTCTAGTGCTGGTGGTGCTGTTACAATTCTGGTTAATCCTACGATTAATATTGATACTGCTGATCCAAACCGAAACTTATCTGGAAAAATTCCTGATGGTGCAACTATTACTGTTATTAGAAAAGGAACGGTTGCTGATGGTCTTGATGGATTACATAATGTCAATTTAGCCTATCCGTCATGCGGCTTATATGCAGTATGCCCACCTTTGCAAGAGTTTGATGGTATGGATAGCTCAACGACAACTGATCCAGACACTGGTTGGTCGGTTCGTGTATCTAAATGCGGTCAAATAGCTGAAAACTTAAACTCATTACGTCTTGACGTATTGTGTGGATGGGTATGGATTCCATCACAAGTAGTTCGAGTTGTATCCTAAATAATGGGGCTTACGCCCCTATTTTAAATAGGTACTGAGGAGGACTGTAATGGCAACAAGATCAGTAAATACTCTTATAGATAGAGCATACAGGCTTATAAATATAAAGTCTGATGATAGAAATCTTACTGGTGATCAAACCACCGAAGGTTTAGATTGTTTAAATGTTCTCATCGATCAATTATCAGGTGTAGGACTTTTTATTCCCTCATTTACTATACATGATTTTAGTCTAGTTATTGATCAAAGAGATTATGCTTTTTCTGTTGCTACTGATGGCTTTACCATCACAAGTCTTTCTCATGTATCTATAATTGAAAACGGTACTTTATATCCGGTTGATATTCTTTCTGATTCTTTATATTACGAACGAAATTATCATGCAACTTATGGTCGTCCCAGCATGTGTTTTTTGACGAAATATCCAGAAGAATCTAAATTAACTTTTTATCAAAGCCCTAATAAAGCATATTCATGCTCTATTAAAGGTAAATTTAAAATTAGTGATCAAGAGCTTAATACAGATTTAGAAGATATTCCACCTTATATGTTTTTTTACTTAGAGTACGCGCTAGGGAGAATGTTAAATACAAGGTATCCATCAAGTAGTTGGTCTGCTATGTCAGAAGATTATTATAAACAAGCTAAAAACGACATGATGGTAAGTAATGATTATAACTTAGATTTAAATGGTACAACAGTATTTCAAAGTACGAGATATGTTACTGATTTATCAGCACTGGTTTAACAATGGCTATAGAAACTAAAAATTTAGATATTATAGGAGGTTATTCAAGACATGGTTTTGATGAGTTCGATCCGAAACGTACATTAAATATGTATGTTGCTATTGATATTCAGGGAAAAAATGGCAAGGCTTTTTTTACTAGACCTGGATTAAAAGAGATAAAAGAACTTGCTGTAACTGGTAGAGGAAGAGCTGCGCATGTATTTGATAATAAAGTATTTGTTGTTATAGAGGACACCATCTATTCCTTGGACAATTCCTTCAATATTGTAAATATTGGAACAATTCTTACAAATACAGGATATGTTGGAATAGAAGATAATGGCAGTCAACTGATGTTTGTTGACGGGAAAGGGGGCTGGGTTTATGAAAAAGATACAAGTGCTTTTAGCAAAATAACATCAGGAGGTTTTTTTTCTAATCCCATAGATGTCACAGTCTTAGCTCAAAGATTTATTGTTGCACAAAGCAATAGCAGTCAATGGGGTATTTCAGGCATAAATGATGCGACATCGTGGAATACATTAGATAGAGCGCAAATAACATCTTATCCAGATATTTTTGTTGGATTAGGACGATTAAAAGGTCTGTTATATCTTTTTGGAAATCGTTCTGTTGAAGTTTGGTATGAGTCTGGACAGGCTTTTCCATTTAGTAGGGAAAGCACACAAACATTAGATTATGGGTGTGCTGCTGCTGGAAGTATATCTATTAATTTTGAATATGCTATCTGGCTCGCAAGAACTAGAACTGGTCAGCTTTCTGTCGTCTTAACAAAAGGAAGTGATCCAATAACTATAAGTAATCAAGCTTTAGAACAAGAATTTAGTATTTATGAAGATTATGAAGATGCTACATCATTTATGTTTAAGAATGATTATGGGTATATCTTCTATGTTATTAATTTTACTAGTGATAATCGTTCATGGATGTATTGCATAAATACTAATATGTGGTCACAAGTCGCATATAAAGATAAAGATAGATGGTTACCAGAAGCATATTTTTATTATAACGATAGGCATTATGTCTTACCTTTTAATAGTAGCAAGATTTTAGAACTTTCAGATCAGATTTATGATGATGACGGTACATCAATAAAGAAAATGCGTGAAGTAGGGGTTTTTTCTTTACCAACATATAAAAATCACACACTACACGAAATTAGATTCGATGTGAAAAGTGGTGTAGGTCTTGAATTTGGTAAAGATGAAAATCCTATTTTGATGCTAGAAGTTTCTAGAGATGCTGGAATAAGCTATGGAAACCAACTAAGCCAATCTATGGGAAAGATGGGTAAAAGGAATACAGAAGTAAGATTTTTTAACCTTGGGTATAGCCATTTGACTACATTAAGAATAGAAAATTATAACAATATCCCATTTATATTATTGGGATGTGCTTTAACTGTAGGACATGAATAATGTTACAAGATAGACCATTAGACAATATTGCTGAGAAATTAGCGGTTAATCCAAACTGGAGCAGATGGTTTACACAATTAACTAGTAAAGTTAATTATGGAACCCCTCCCTCTCAGACTTTGGATTTATCTGCAAGCTCTCAGATACCAGCAACATCAACTAATATGAGAATTCAAGGATCTAGCGCAGGAACTACAGAATTAACGTCAAATCCGCAAATTGTTACTGGATTCGATGGGCAAAAGATTACTTTAGAAGGCATGAGCGATACAAATATAATTAAAGTAATAGATGGGAATGGACTGCAATTACAAGGTAGCAGTTCATTCGAAATGGGATTAGGTGACACAATAACTCTACATTACAACAAAAGTAGAGAAATGTGGATTGAAAATTATAGAAGTAATAATTGAGGTGAATTATGTTCGAAATAGGAGCAGGTTTAGGAGGAGGTTTGGGGTCTTTTTTAGGATCTATTTTAGGAGGTCCTAGTGATTATACTGGAGGAGGAGAGAAAACTTTAAGTGGTGCAGAAGATTATATTAAACAAATGTATCAACAAGGAATAGGACAATTAAGCCCATATGAGCAAGCTGGTAGAGGTGCTTTAGGAGATTATATGAGTGCCTTAGGTGCTTATAAAGATCCTACTCAATTATATTCACAAATAATGTCTGGATATCAACAATCACCAGCAGCGCAATTTCAAGAACAACAAGGACTGGGGCAATTACAAAATGTAATGGGCGCTCAAGGTCTTGCTGGAAGCGGTCAAGAGGCTAAAGATGTATTGCAATATTCACAAGGTCTTAGTTCTCAAGATATGCAGCAATATTTAAATAATGTTTTAGGTATGGGTCAAACATATCTTGGTGGTATGGGTGGTCTTGGTCAAATGGGTTATGGAGCTGCTGGACAGATGGCTGGGCTTGGAATGCAGGCTGGACAACAAGTTGGTGGATTATCAGAAGCTCTTGCAAATGCACAGGCTTTAGCTGCTCAAAGACAAGCACAATCTGCATCTGGAATGGGAGGTCTTTTAGGTGGTGCTTTGGGTGGTGCTTTAGGACTTTTCTTATAAGGATAATGTTATGGCTATATTTTTTGATCCACAAGCTGCGGCAACAGGAGCAGGAATAATTCCTGGTCTAATGGAGCATGCACAAAAAATAAGACAACAATCCTTATTAATGCCTTATCTTCAACCTGAAGAACAAGCAAAATTAGGATTAACTCAAGCTCAAGCTCAATTAGCTCAAGCAAAAGCGCAAGATCCTTTATTGGGAATGTCTGGAATAACAGGAGCACCAGCATTAGCGGTAAATAGAGCAAAAGTTAGGAGTATGATGACTGGGCAACCATTTCAAGTTACAAAAGAAGATTGGGATGCCGGTGAAGCTTATAGAAAAGCTCAAACAGCAAGTTTACAACAAAGAGGAACATGGTCTTATCTTCCTTCAGCGACTAAATTACAAATGGTAAAACAAGCTCAACAACGAGCAGCAGCTGGAGATAGAAGCTTTTTAGATAGTATTTTGCCTCAAATGAGCCCACAAGAAAAAGAACAATTAGGTATAACTACAGATACAGGTCAAGAATTAGCAGCAGGGCAATCTCCTGCTACTGGATTACAAACTCCTAAAACAGTTCAACATCCAGTCGCAGCGGCATTAACTCAAACTCCAGCCGTTCAATCACATACAACACCTGAAGAACAACAACAATTTGGCGAAATGGCTGCACAAACAGGCAGTCAATTAGAAAAAGAAACATCTGATGAAACAGCTAGAAATAGGGCTGCATATTCAGGTTCGATTTTATCTGAAATAAAAAAACAAGATATTTCTCCAGTTATGGCTTATTCGGGAACTGCTGGAGGTTTAGCATTTAGAAATGATCAAGCAGCTAATGCAGCAGGATTATTAACAGGAGATAGAAAAAAGAGATTTGATGATTATCAAACTTTTTCAAAACAAACACATAAATTTATTACAGATACATTAAGACAAAGTATGGCTACTTCTGTAAGAGAAGGATATGTAGAAAAATATATAGCTGATGCAGTAGCAAACATGAGTCAAGGTGTTGATAATGTTTTAAATAATAATCCTCAACTTGCTCTTCAAAGATGGAATAAATTAAAAGAATATTTACAACATTATCATGATGGTTCTTTAGCAAGAGTTAAAGGCGGAATAGTAGGTGAAGAAAAATTTGAAAAAGGATTTCAATATAAAAAAGGCTTAATTCTCGCTAATGTTCCTGGTTCTACTCAAGAAAATATAGATCATACAGCTAAACAACTTGGAATTTCTCCGGATGAAGTGATTCGCAGATTAAGACAAAAACATGGAGGACAATAATGCCTGAAATGCTACTTACAAAAGAAGATTTACAAACTCCTATTGAACCAGTAACAGAGGCACAACCAATTAATTTATTAGCTGCACAAGCTCAACCTCAGCCTGGAATAACTCCTGATAGACAAGGGCTTTTAAGCAAGATATTAACAAGCGCACCAGTAGCAATGCCAGCAGCAGCAGGTCAAGAATTAGCTCAACAAATAGCAAATGTGACAATGCTTCCAATTAATGTTGTAAGAGGTCTTATGGGAAAACAACCTCAAGCTGCTCCGCAATTACCTAGGGCTCCAGGACAAGAAACATTAGCTGGAAAAATAGGAACTTTAGCTGGTGGAGGGCTTGGTTATGCAGGAACTGCAGAAGCTATGGCTCCTCTTGGTCTTGCTGAAAGACTTGCACCTTTGGCTGGAAAGATAGCACCAGCAGCAGAACAAGCAGCAATAGGAGGTGTTTATGGGGCTGGACAAGCTCCAACAACTCCAGGAAGAGGAGCTTTAGTGGGAGGTGTTACAGGCACAGTTTTGCATGGTGTCGGTAGAGGATTATCTAAAGCTGCTCAAAAAGCAATGCAAAGAGCTGAAGTTGTCTATCCTCGATCAAAAGCAGCATTAGATTCAATGTTAGATAAATTAAGAGGATCTAGCACTAAAGAAACAAGTGCTCAAGATATTTTTGATAGAGCTTCTCAACATTTTGAAGAATTAGAAGGAAAACCTGAAATTGAAACAGCAAGATGGGTACAGCCTGAACAAAGTATTCATACAGCTTATGAAACACCAACAAAAATGGCTCAAGAACAAGGACTTAAGATAAATCAACAACCTTATATGGATAAAATGGATAAAATTAAACAAAAAGAAATGGAAGAAGGAGGTCTTTTCGATGGAGATGAAGAATTAGATGAGGATCAAATCAAAACCATGAATTATCTCAATAAATGGTTAAAACTTAAAACTCCTACTTTCGATAAAGTTGATTTAGCTAAAAGACGGTTAAATAAAGATATTGGACGATTTAAATATGATGATCAAAGACGTCATATAGCTATGGAGGCAAAAGATGCTCTTAAAGATACATTATCAGATTCTTTAGGAGAAGATCCAGAAATAAAAAATTTATGGGAAACAGCAGATCAAAGATATAAAGATGAATTGCTTCCTTTTAAAAAGGTTCCAGGTGGAACAAAAAATAAATCTCCATTCTATAATCGATATGCAAAAGGAAAACCTATTTCAGGAATGGTAGAGGAATATTTAAGACCTTCTAAACAAAAAGATCCTGTTGAATTATTAAATAATTTAAAACACATGATGCCTGACGAAGAATCTAAAGATCTTGTTGCTTATCATTATTTAAGAAATCAAGAAGGAGATCCTGCAAAAATATTATCTCAATACAATAAGTTAGGAGAAAATCAAAAAAATGCTCTGTTTAATAAAGATGATAAGCAGTTGTTAGATTCATATTCGAAATTACATGAAAAAAATCCAAGCTTATTTAAAGAGCCAACAAAAAAAGCTCCTGTTCAAAGAGGATTTGAATCAGCCAGAACAGTTGGAGGGTTAGCTGGAATATTAGGTGGACATCCTGATATTGGAACTTTGCTCTTAGCTTATCCTTATCTTCAAAGATTAGGGGCTGGAGTTGGTGGCAAATTAGCCGGAGTTGGTGCACAAGCAGTAACATCTCCAACATTAAGATCATTACTTATTAGAGGGTATGGACAAGGAGGACAAAGCTAATGGCTTTAGTAAATTATACAATACAACCGCAATTTATTAATTATTTTTTCGATCCAGTAACAGGAGCACCTTTAATCGGTGGAACAATCGAATGGTTTAAGGCGACAGATCATTCTACGCACAAAGCAACCTATTTAACGGACGTTATTACACCACATGCTACTGAACCACCTGAATGGGACAACCCCCATACATTGGACTCTGTTGGATCTATAGGGGCTATTTATTACGCAGATGATGAGCCATACTATATAGAAGTTCGTAAATCTGATACTACTTTAGTAAAAAGTATAGATAATTATCCATCCTCTGGTGATGACGCTCCTGTTGTTACAGAATTCGATCCTACAAATTATTTTTTAAATCCTCAATTTAGATTTCATTATAAAACAGCATTCGATAATGATTATTTAGTTGCTCATCCGAATGATTTTGATATAGCAGCAGATCATTGGGTATTTAGAAGAAATAATACTAATGCTATTAATACTATTTCATTTCCTGAATTTATAGTTGGTCAGACAGATGTTCCTGAGAATCCAAAATATTATTTAAGATATAATTGTACTGGAGTTGGAGGAGCTGGAGAATCTTATAAAGATATTGCGTTAAGAATTACAGGTGTAGAAACTCTTTCAGGTGAAACTGTTACTATCAGTTTCTTTGCTCGAAGCTCAACAAGTTCATCTATTCAGGTGGCTCTTATTCAGCATTTTGGAACTGGAGGATCGCCAAGCGGAAATGTAGAAACTTTAACTATTGAAAGTCTTGGGGTTAATTGGGCTAGAGTTACATTGACTATAGTTATTCCAGCAATCAATGGGAAAGTATTAGGTACAAATAATGATGATGCTTTATATGCTGGAATAAGGCTTCCATTAAATCAAGTAAGTACAGTAGATATTGCTAATTTCCAATTAAATAAAGGTGAGGAATTAATTGAATTTAATTATAAAACCTACGAAATGTCTGCAGTTGAGAAAAAAGCTATAGAATTACCAGATTTAACTAATGATGATGTTGGATTGCCTTTAATTATTACAAGCAATAAAACTATTGCAGTAGATACTGGTATTGTAGGGCATATAAAGCTTTTTGCTCATAATATAAGACCATATGGATATTTATCTTGTGATAGCTCTTCTTATGCTACATTCGATACAATTAGTGAAACTGATGATGTAGTAACTTATAACAGATTATATAATAAAATAGGTAATATATGGGGATATGGTTATAAAGGAACTGGATCAGGAAATGATGGTTTTCGATCTCTTAGAATGGCTGATACTGCTACAAATATTTTAGTAGCTACAAATACATTTATAGGAACAGTAACTAATTGGGCTGATCATGATACAGGATTTACTATTACAACTTTAAATCCAGGATGGTTAAATGGTTTAGGTTTTATTCTTACTTTTGATAATGGAACTATTATTAGATGTACTAATAATGCTAATGGAAATGTTACTGATGCTTCTGCTGGAACATCTGGTTTTACTATTACAAAAATTCAAGATGGTGGTGGATCTCAACCAGAAATATATACTATAGCGCCTCTTGATTTTGCAGGTATTACTGCTGGAACTTATTTTGAAATCAGCAGTACAACAGATGATTATTATGTGTGGTTTACAAAAAATAATGTAGGAACAGATCCGGCAGTTGGAGGTCGAACTGGAATTAGAGTTGATTTATCTTCGCTTCATCCAAATAGACGAGATGTTACGTTATTAGTAGCTGAAGCTTTAGAAGGACATCATACAACTAGAATAGCCTGTAATGCTGCTTCTACTCTTAGTGGCGGTGAATCTTTCTTTGTAGAGAATAATGTAACTAGTGGTCTTTATGTTTGGTATACAATCGATGGTATAGGAACAGATCCTGTTCATTCTGGAAGAACAGGGCTAAAAGTAGCTCTTAATGGTTCTGATACCGCTGCTAATGTTCAACAAAAGACAGATTCTATACTTTCTGGAGCATATTTTACTGTTCCAGATTTTAATGGTGCTTTTGTGAGAATGGATTCTGAGTCATCTAGACAATTAGATCCAGATCATGGTTTTAGAGTATTATCTAGTGATTTTGAAAAAACAGTTGGTTCATTTCAACAAGATGAATTCGAAAGTCATAGACATAGAGTATGGGGAGGAAGTGAAACATCTTCAAGTTGTTATGATATTGCTAATGGAGCTAGATGTTTAGGAGGACCTGAGCATACTACTGGTCTACAATTTAGAGATATTTTTGGCACAAGTGGTAATAAAATAATCGAAAATACAGGAGGAACTGAATCACGTCCAGTCAACTATAATCTTGTTCCATTTATTAAATATTAAGGAGAAATTAAAATGAATTATCAAAAAAATCAAGTAAACCCAAATGCACCATCTAATGAAGTTTCAATAGTTACTAATGTAGGATGGGAAGTCAATTACGATACTGCTTTATCCGCAGATGTAGAATTACCTAATTATGCCTGTAAGTTCCATATTGGAGGTGGAGGAGATTTAATACTTGAGGGTAAAAATGGTGAGACAATCCCTTATTATGGATTATTAGATGGTGATTACGTTATTGAAGTAAGTAAAAAAGTATTATATCAGGCTGTTATAAAAGGAACATTAAGAACTACTACAGTAACGTATACAACTGCGCACGGCGGACAATAATGGAAGATATAAAACGTAGGAATATTTTACAACAAGAAATTATGTTCTGGCAAACTTGTTTAGAAAAAAAAGGTTCATCACCTATATATACTCATTATTGGACATCAACACAAGATGAAGGTTGTGACATATGGGAAGATGAATTCGGAGAAAAATGGACTACAGAATAAATCATAGGAGGATTTTAAATGGCTATTTTACAACGTCAAATTATTCAAAGACCAGTTGCGGATGTGACAACTTTAAAAGCACTAGATGTAACCCTTTATGCTGATGGGGTAATTATTATTATAAAAAATAAAGGAATGTATCGTTATGATCCATTATCAACTGCGACACCTGATGATGATAAAGTAGTTCAACCTACTGTCGGCTCTGGTAGATGGCTTAGAATGACTGATGCAGAAATAGATGAGCATACTGAAAATTTTGATGATCTTGGAGATGTATCAGGGTTTTATTCAACGGCAAATGCAATTGTTACAAACAATAGTATCCCGAATGGCTTAGTTGAAGGTGCGGGAACTTTAAGCCCTACCGGAGCTTTGAAAGTTGTATCTGCTGAATTAGGTCTTGGCTCTGTTGTAAATGAAATATCAAATGACACGACGTTAGAAGACAAAGCAACATCTTTAATAACGGAGCATGTAGCTAAAGACATTAAAGATAAAGCTCAACCGTTGAATACTGATTTAACTGCGCTAGCAGCATTGGATACAGATGGTCTTGTAACTAGAACCGGATCTTCTACGTATGCAACAAGAGTTATTGTGGGGGCATTAAATCAAATTAATGTAGCTGATGGTGATGGGATTGCAGGCAATCCAACATTGACTACTCCTCAAGATATTGCAACTACATCTTCGCCAACTTTTGCAGGAATTACTATTGCAGGAATTACATATCCGACAGCAGACGGCACCGCCGGGCAAGTAATGTATACCGACGGCTTAGGTCAATTA
>Ga0307377_10001259_pt1 | contig 32997 bp, 18 predicted proteins | sample TR3MG_FD_202535 | JGI IMG/M metagenome (GOLD analysis project Ga0307377, IMG submission 202535) | Soil microbial communities from Risofladan, Vaasa, Finland - TR-3 | ecosystem: Environmental > Terrestrial > Soil > Coastal area > Acid sulfate soil | place: Finland: Risofladan, Vaasa | collected... | reverse complement strand
AAGTCATCATCAGGACTTAGGCTGACTAGGACACCGCCGCTGGCCGCTACTTCTAACCGCCCACCCAATACAGCCAAAAAGCTCTCAGGCACAGATTGCAATTGACCGACAAAGATACTCTGGAGGGCTTGGTCTACCGTGAGTAGTTCCTGGTGGCCACCCAACCACGAAAATTTGTCTTGGCTGAACTGGTGCAAAACATCTTCAAAGTGATCTAACGGCTTGTTGACCAGACGGATGTGGCTCCCATCACGGATCGAAGACACCAGTTGGAAGAACACCCCGTCATCGTAACCCGCAACATCCTGCAATGGCGGGACATCCAGAAACACATATTGTTGGGGGTCTATTTTCTTGACCAGCGTTTGGTTTTCAAGACGACCACGGGCCTGGAAGTCAGGCGTCTCACTGGCACGGTCTAAGTTCACAGGTGATCTGTATAGCCCAAAAGAAACACCCGAATCAACCAACCAGTTGTCCTTGTCCGCGCCAATGGTATCGATGCGCCATCCAGGTAAGAACCCCAAAACAGATGCGCCTGAGAGATCTTTGATTTGACTCTGGCCCCACCCGATCTCCACCTGGCCCGAAAAAGGCGTGGCTGACTCTAGCACCACATAGTCCCGATACGCATATGCCGTCCCTGTAAGACTAACCGCAGTCGCAATCGACGCCGCAACTTGGGTGGCCGTAAAAGTGCCAGCACCTAGCGTAAGCCCCACATCCCAAATATCATTGGAGCCATCAATGGAAAAATAGAACTTTTCAGTACCTTGGAATGTGAACGGCCCTTTGTTTCGAGAGTACATCCGGGCTTCATTCGCGTATGTTGCAGGCGTTAGGGAGGCTTGCATAAAGTACAACCCATCCCCTCGGAATAGGGATCTGTCCGTAGAACTCAATCCGATCTTGGAACCCTGTGGAGACTTTTCCTGCACTACATAAGCCACACCAGGATCTATCTCAAAGGAAAATGTCGGGAGGTCATCATTATGTGCCACTACTTTGAGTGTCTCGATCGCGTGTCTATTCGAGAATAAGATCGTGTCGCCAACGTCTTCAACGTGCCTAACCAATCCCGTAGCAGCGGCACCTAAGTTGTCGCCGCCGGGACGAATCCCTGGTGTTCCCGGTAACGGGATCGAACCTGTTCCGTCTGGATAATGGATGATCCCACAACGACCTTGGGGGTATTGGGTCAAGGTGATCCCGTCAATGAATCGGAGGTGTTGGGCATCTGGGATGAAAAGATCGGAGCTTGCATTAACAGTTGCCGGATTCAGAGTGTCATCAACAAGTTGAACCGGTGCACGTGTCCCTTGAGACTGGCGGTTAAGCACGACGCCATCGTAGTAAACCTGTGCGCCCAAATATTGTTTGTTGAAGGCTTGGGGCTTATTGGGATCGGACTTGTCTATGTCGTCTTGGCTAAGTTTCAGTTGGCCCGTTGCCAAAGACACACCGACGTACCCCTCTGAAACAACCAAAAGCAGTAACTCAGCGTCCGTAAACACAACCAGGGGTGTCAGGTATCGCCTGAACCCAATCTTCAGCAGAGGACGTTCTGTGGGGCCAGGAATAGGAGCTATAAAAAGAGGGACGCTATCTGATCCCAAAAGAGGGCCGACTTGACCAATGCTGGTTTCGTCAAAATCAACGTAATTATACCAAATGTTCTCCCCAAGATAATTATCAATAAAGGCCGGGTTCCATTGGAGGACGCCACTGCCAACGCCCATTACTGCCGCAGGTTGTGGGGTATGCGCTGCAAAATTATAATCGCTCTCAGCATCTTCGTCACGTACAACCAAAACACCATTCGGATCTGGGCCAACCCCCTCAGCTACAGGGAAACTCCCCGAATCGGGGACGGCTCCCAACCTGAGCATCGCATATGTGTCTGAGCCACCAGGAGCCGGTGTCCCTGGCAGATAATCCCCGATTGAAAGATTACCCGGTGTGGGCGTTAGCCTGTATGCCTCATCTTTGAGAAGTTTGCCTAAATTGTCAGGTGCGCCTCCCTTATAGGGCTCCCACCGTTGAGTCTTTGCGTTCCAGCCAAAACGGGTCTGGTACGCATCGTTTCGAGTCCACCAAAATCGTGCCGCCGCTACAATATACGTGAACTCAACAACTTGATCACCGCGCTCTTGTGAGGCCCCCCCACCTAATGCCGCCAAGGTGGGGTTGTCTAGGAAAACCACACCAGCATCCGCATCTTGTGACGCAAAGGTTGCAACCACCACAACGTCATTGTCCCCGCGTCTAATTTGGAGATCTGTGACCGTGGCGATACTTCGACCCTGGGAATCGGTAACCACCACGCGATCTACGCCGTCTGTGTAACTTGTGGGCGGCGGCGCACTATTTGTTACTGTAAGGGTTCCTTGGGGGATAGACGCACCCGTGGTGGCGACATTAGCCCAAGACGGATCTTCCAACAAAGCTAACTGCGAGGAGTTGGCCGCAAAGATCAGATATTCCACGGTTGGGTCATTAGGGTTATCCAAGAAGGCAGTTCGGTATTGATCAGCATCGGAATTAACCACATCCGGGGCCTCAAGGTTGAGCACGTAGTTTGTCGGAACTTCCTTATAGTCTCGACTTACCCCCGTTTCAGCCGTGGCCGTTGTCTCAGCGTTCGACAGTGCTACTCGCGCATCGCGCAATATGTGACCAGAAAAGTCAAAACCCATCTTCTATCCCACTTGATTAAAAGGACTATTTCCAGCAGCCGGTGTTGGGGAAGGCACAGGAGTTCCCGCGACCACGCCAACACCCGTCATTGTAAGTACCTGGCTTGCGATCCCAACAGCTAACCCCTGTGCAACAGGGCCTACACTAAGCCCGATGGCCCCGAAATCACCAATCATGTTGAGAGCCAACAAAGGAGCTAAGGTCATTGGGTTGGCCACAACTACCTTAGAAAGATCGGCACCAACAGCTACACCAAGGGATGTTCCAGAGTACGTCCCAGCCCCTGAAATGGACGCGGCCAATCCGATTGACACAGCCTTGGCCAAAGATAATGATGTGGGGCCTCTCACGTTGGCACCGGCCAACCCAGCCGTGACCAGCGGTATCGCAGGTAGCATAAATAGCTTTCCAGCCGAAATCGTACCAACCCCGGCCTGCCCTGTTGTGACACCTGTCAGATATACGTTTAGCGGTATTGTGATCCAGGCATGAACAGCTTTCCCAATAGCACTAAACAACTTGGACGCGGTTGGCCCAGTCAAATCCGCTGACGCAAACTGAATCGCGGTTGCTATGGCATTTGCCGTGAGTGCCATCAAAATCCTCTACGCAATTGGAATCCCAATCTGGTGTCCAGGTGATCCCATCCCATAAGTAGCCAGGGGCAACCCCGACAAAGGATCAAGATCGGATGATGAGACAATGTTGCCCACCTTACCGGGGCCTCCTAAAAACACACCCAACGTGCCACTTACGGTAGCTCTGCCTGTACGGCTCTTCATAGTTGCACCGAGAGTGGCCGCAAAGGTAGCTGTCCCAACCTTTGCATCAAAGGAGATGTTCCCTACAGAAACATTTCCAGTCATGCCTTGAAAAGAATCAATGGCTAGATCATTGTTTGAAGCTCTAGCCTTCCATTTACCAAGATCAGTTTCATAAGTCATATCCCCGATCTTGATTGAGGTTTTGTGGCTACCTAGATCAATCGTTTCCTCACGGTTGCCAGCCATAATACTGTACTTGTCCACGACCAAACCAGGGATTAGGCTTGTAAACTTGACTTCTCGTTGGGGGCCATTCGTGGGTAACTGGTCTTTGGGGCCTGAGTAGTTTTGAGTCGTTTTTCCCGCAACTGTAAATGTTAGCTCTTTGGTGTTGACCGCTACTTGGTCGCCACCGTCAATCTGGACGTTGGACAACCCGCTAAGCTGAACCATGCTGGCATTTGCATTGATGTAGGCCGAGTTCATCTGGACTTCTTGGGAACCCTTCAAGGAAACTACATTACGCCCCTCGATCAAGACACTTGATGCGCTGGCGGGTGACCACGTACCAGCAGGGGCAACGTTTTCTGCCAAAGTACCAACATCTGTGTCGCCACCTCCGTAGATCCGTACAGCGCCTTGCTCTGACCCAAGGTCTAACCCCCAGTTGTTGTTGGTGGTTGTGCCTTTTTTGGTCTTGATGCTGAACCCCTCCGAGAAATTTAGATCAACCCTCCCACCTACTGCTAAACGTAATCCACCAAGCAAAGCCAACTCCAAAGAGTTCTCGTTCGCCGAACCTGCTAGATATGCCTTGACTCGCCCATCCTTGGTGACAGACCAAAAACTCTCAGGGCCGCCCTCTTCGGTTGGGGGCCTGATCCTAAACAAGCTGGCAGCGTGATCTTTGAGAGGGGAACCTACAGCGGGGAGCATCTGTGGGTTCGCTGAGCCGTCATCATCAAAGATCACAGGGCGTAGAGGTACGCCGTATTGCGCACGACCATCACGGTTAAAGGGATCGTTGCCTACAACTGATCCTAGCACGAATTCAATGTAGGCCCGGTTGGGGTTGGTTCCCTGGGTATCTAGCTCTTCCGGGTCAGATCGAGGAAGGCGATCTGCATCAAAACCATCTGTTTGCTCCGTGACTGGCAACGTCCCATCAGATGTGTGTGAGACTTCAATTCGATACTCCGTCAGGGTCGCCTCTTCAATAGAATTGGCTGAGTTTGCAGGAAGTGGCTCATCCTCTTGTGGGACAGATACCCGATAGTAACTCTTCCCACCGTAGACGGCTGGATCGAAAGCCTCCCTGATTTGTGCAACCCCACGATTATCAATGAAGAGTCCTCGTTGGAGAAAAACGTACGGATCTATATTACCCTGCATGGTGGGGCCCCATGCGCCAGACAACCCATCTGCATTGAGCGATCTTTGGAAGATATCAGATGGGGTTAAGAACCCCTCAGCAAACTCAGAATCTGGGAGATCTTGCTCAGTTCTTGGCTCAAGCTCACCCGTATCTGAGTTGACCGCCATTTGATGGAGGGAATCCCACTCTTTGCCATCTGAGAACATTTGAGTTGGTAGAAAAAGACCGTCACGTTGAACCATACCACCATAGATCCGTGCACCAGCCATCGCGTGATACTGCTGGAGACTTCTCATAACCAAAGCTTGATCTTGATCGCGCAAACGGATTTCGTTCAATCGCCGGTTGCTGATCAAGACACTCTCATCAAGCACAATGTCAGAACCACTGGCGGAAGACGCTACAATGGAACCCTCAGTCATGTGGCGAAGTTTATGGCGCACCTTCTGGTAAACACCAGCCACCAGGGCCTCGTCTTTGGGGAAAAACCCAAACTCTTCAGGTGGGAACGGTTGAGTTGGTAGCCAGTCTTGTCCTGACCACACACCAGGGACGATCCAGCCCAAGATCACAGGGATCTTTTCGCCCACGGTGTTGCCATCTCCCCCAGAGTCTTGGGGCCGCCATCCAACAAGACAGTAAGATCCTTCTGTGGGGATGGCACCTAAAAAGTGTCGGTACCCGGCCCCTGGGAACGTGATCGGGACAGGAGATTTTTGAAACTCCTGGTTCTCACCGATCACAATTCGCATAGTGGCGGTCATCTCTTCGGCGTTGATCGAAACAATCTTACCTACACCAATTGAATAAGCAGAAAGACCGGAACTAGGGGACATCCGTTTTTTCTGTAGCCCCGGTGCCATGTCCGAATTCATCTGGCCTTGGCGAACACCGTCGTGTGGGGGAGGATTCATTTTTTATTCCTCAATTCTTGAGAACGGTCTTCCAATTCTTGTACAGCGGTTTCTGCGTCTTCGCCTATGGATCGGAGTGCGCTCCTTACTGTACTGTCGGTAGACGCAAAACGTGAAATTTGTTCCTTGAACGTATCCACAAGCCCTTTTGATCTTGTGTCCAAGATCTCACCGCGCAATGCGTTTTGGTGGGCCCTCCATGCAGGTTCTTGTAGGGTCGTAACATCGGTCAACCACTTGGTTGCCTTATCCAGGTTCTTTACGCTGTCAGCGGCACCGCCTGTGTGAGCCACCATCACAAACTTTTCCTTGCCGAAAGCCTCAATCAAAAGGTCGGCCTCAGCAGTCTTGCACTCACAAATGTTTTTGCGAACGTGTTGCTGTAGATCCGCCAAAGAATAGGCGGCATTGTTCACCGGAACTTTTGTAACGCCCGTGCGGTGCGTGGCAAACCAGTTGGCCAACCCAAAGTCCAGTTGTGTTGGATCTTCCTTGTTGACCGTTGCAAGCCCCATACGAATCAAGTCTGGCTGGGGGATATTTTTCTTCAGAACATCAAGCAGGGCGTTGTATTTCGCCCTCTGTGTCTTGGTGAACTTTTTGACGTTGTCCATCGTGGTTTTACGAACAGTCTTGTTCCCAACCTTCGACTTGGTGGTGTTCATCACAGGTTGTAGGGACGTAACCAAGTTCAAAAAGTCCAAGTGCTGCTCTGGAGTAAAAAACCGGCTTACATCTTGTCTGATGATCTGGTCAAAGACGCCATTCGGTTCGATAGACACATCGCGCCCGTATCGATAAGACCCAATAACTCGATACCCGGAGCGATCTGACACTGGGAAAATAGGCGACGGAATCCGTTTGATCGTAATCCGCTCACGGATGATCTTGTTGAAGCCGCCCTTCGTTCTGAGTTTGGCTTTTTTGGAGTCGGCTCGTTTGAGCAGCCCCATTACCAGTTGGACTTGTTTGCTAAACGCCTGCGCTAGGTTGTTGGCGCGATCCTTCTGAGCCTTGTTTGCTTTTTTGTCCTTTTGCACTTTTTCCAGAGCTTCTTTTGCTGGCTTGTACGCAAACAGCAAAATTGAGTTCGCCTGTTGAAACCATGAATTAGCCAGCGCAGTAGCCAGTGATTTTGCAAAGTTGACGTACGTCCCGCCAGAGTGCGTCAAATCTTGTGCTAATCGAACCGTTGTTGTCGATTTAGATAAGTCCAATGCGACTTTCCCACCACGACCCTTAGAAGGCACAATTACCGTACTCATTGTTGGCCCACTCAAATTGGCCGATTCCCAATTGGATATCGAGTTCCACCGGCTACCAAAAATACTGGTGATCGAATCCGTCCCCTTAATATTGGCAGAGGTCGCGCCCATAAAGTACCGCTTCACCGTGTCAATGGCAGCTTTGTCGAGGCCCTTAAACTCCTGTCCCGGCTTCCACTCGCTGTAAAATGTCCGAACTTCGAGCCTATGGTTCGTGAATGAGATTGTTTTGATGTCGCTGGTTGGAACAAGAGCTTCTTTATCCCGACTGTTGGTTTGGACTTTGAGTCCGCTGACTGGAGTCATCTCCCCAATTTCAGCTTCTGGCAACGTACCATCTGCAAACTTGGCCTTGGGCTCTTTCAAGAATCCGGCGATCTTGGCTACCTTCTTGAGCTTACCCTTGCCCAAGATCAAGTTTCCTGGGACTTTGTAGCTGAAGTCGGCAACCTGTCCCTGGTACTTTGGATCTGGATGCGATGCCGAATAATAAACGTAGGAACCAGGCAGCATCCCGTTTGTGAAGCTTGCCTTTTTATCACTCAAAGCATCCAGTAAGTTGATGGTTGAGTTCATCTCCCGATGGGCCGACGACTTTTGTTGGTATTGGTCACCTATCCGTCTAATCAGATCAACCAGGATACGGACAGCCTCATTCTTATTGATTATCTTTTCAAAGCCGTTTTGGACTCCTTGGATCTGTTTGTTGTACTGGTCTATCCGTTTCTGGAGCGCATCGATCTGTTTGTTGATGTTGTCCAATGTTTTTTGGGGGCGTTTCTTGTCCTTAAGTACCCTGTATCGTGACCCTAGTTGGGTGATCCTTCTGTTCAAACCAGCAATCTTCACCTGGATGCTTGTTTTTCCGTTCTTTCGAGACTTCAATGCCTTACTATAAGTCGTAGCACCGGATTGAAGATCAATTACTCGTGCGTTTGCGCGGGTGGGACTCTTAAGCTTTTTGCGCCCCAATGTGAATTGCAAGACCTCACTGTTGTTCTTGCCCACAGGAAGTGTGTACGTCCCGTCGTCCTCCTCAATCACCATACCGTAACCCTTAGAGGCTGCCAGGGTAATCAAGTTTTTGAGCGTTTGGATACTCTTGATATCGTCAATATCCGCTCCCACTTGGAAAAATAGTGGGTTGATTTGCTGGGGATCTAGGGCCATCACGACATTAGGGAACCCTGTGAGTTTTGGGCGTCCGTCTTCAGTTGCTGTGATCAAGGGCCTCGGTGGCAGGTTCGGGTTCTTCAGATCGATTGCCGCCAAACCTGATTTGCCAGGGTGGCCAGGCGGATAGAACTTAGACCGCTTGGCGGTCAGTTGAAGAGATGTTGTACACTGGCCCCCAAACTGGAAACTGTGGGACAAGGACTGGAGGTAGTAGAAGCAATCCATAAAGACAACATAAACCGGGTACCCGGGACGTATCTCTGGGCGTAGCGGTATGGTCACAGATGCTGAGTTCATGGGGGCGTTCAGGATATCCAAGCGGTTGGCGGCAGCATAAAACATTGCCCGTGAATCAGTAATATGCACAACTTCCAGCGTACCTTCCCGCCAACCAAATTGGGCCACAAGCCGGTAATCTATATACTGACCCCTGGTTCCCCACTCGTTGTCCATACCCATCCCGCGCAAGTTCTTGAAGTGGGAACCCCTGATGGTCATAAACGTCGCAGTAGGCTCTTTTTCAGAGAAGTTGATCGAGATAATATCGATATCCTCAATCCGGTAAATGCGGCTAGAAGACGTATCAAGGTTGTACATAGGGGGCTTGTAGACTAGATCGCCGTCTACATCTTGATAGAACTCAAACCCTGTGATCTGTGTGATGGAGTTTACCATATCGAGCTTAGATCGATAGGAACTCTCCCACAAGTTGATACTTCCAAACTGGGCGATATCTGTGGCAAATGCCTGCATCTGTGCGATGTTGAGGTTCTGATCACCACCTCGACGTGCCCCTGTGCGCTCAGCCCACACCAGGGCATCTTTCAAACGTTTGCTGAAAAAGCCCAAAGCCCTCGCAGTTGACTGAATACTCAAATTCTTGGACTTCTTCTCCCGCCCTGGGAAGCGACCGCGCAAAACATTCCCAACCTGAGAGGTCGAGAGTCTCCCCAAAAAAGCTGCCTGAGCCGCGCTGAACATAACACCGCTAACACCGTACAGCCTCAATTTATTAGGGCTTTCAGAGAACCGCTTAGCCCAATACTTCAGGGTCATCGAGAATAAATTTTGACCAAAAGCCGCAGATCGAGCCTTTTGGTTGGTTTTACTCCCTAAAGCAAACCCAACTCCTGCCGCCGCCCCCGCTACATCGTGGAAGAGCGTATAGATAATCTCGTACGGGGTCATCCTCGTAAACGTGTGTCCAATCAATGTGACCTTGAGCTTGCTGTTTGTTGGACGTGCCCCAAACACGCTGGCACTTGTGCTGATCTGCTGGTATGACCAGAACCACAACATCCCCTGGCAGTGGATTGTGCCTGTCCAGAACCCCCCGCTGTACGCATGATCTACCCCCGTCACAACGCCATGAAACACATGGTAGTACGGGTAATTGATCATATCTGACAAAGTCAAATTATCGACCCCAAAAGACTGCAATATGGAGCGCGGTACGCTTTGGCCTGTGACGTTTCCACTTTTTTTGGCCGCAACTTGAGTTGCAAGCGATCCGTACATCCCCTCAACGGGGAAGTACCCCTTCTCATAGATGTGTACTTCCAAGCCAGGGCGCAGGATGAACTCTGCATCACGCAACATTGAATCGGATACGTGTCTCGGTATCGAAAGTGAGACTTGGCTTGAATGGGCGTTTGTGTCCGTCCCCGCATCAACGCTAATAGACGTAATATACTGCTGTAGATCAATCCGCCCGTTGCATTTGGCGCACCCAGGCACAGATGTGTCCCCGTTTACAAAAACCAATGCATCAGGGGTATGCTGCACAAGTTTATGTTTGTTCAGCGCCCAAGTACCTACGTATGGTCGATGTTCAAGACCCATTAACCTACTCCAAATGGTTGTGGCGGCAGTGGGGGAAAGTTTGTGGGTGCCGCCTCTGGAGCGGGTTGCTTAAAACCACCCTTGTTTGGCTTAGATGATCCCACACTGGATTTAACTGCTGGTGCCGTTTGAGCGCCTACGGTAGACGCGCTCTGAACTCGATCTGGTGGTGTCTCAGTATAGCCCGGTTCGGTCTGATTAACCGCGCCATCCCTTGCTGGGTTGGGCGCTCCCCCCAACGTGCTATAGCGCGGATCACTCGGACTAGCTGTCGGGGCACGCATCTGCGTAACTTGGGTAACTTGGGGGGCCGTGTCGAACATCTGCGCAACCACAAACTCAAAATTCCAAGCTAAACCACCATACTGTTTGTTCTCTTCGTAGCCAAACCCGAACGAGTCAATATTGCCAATATAAACCCACTGATCGTACTTGATCGCGATAGACCCAACAAAATGGTGGGCGTAGGTCTTGCCGATCGTGTCGTGGATGTAACCGTTGTTCATGTAAAATGTAAAAAGGCTCATCAAGTTCTGCCATGCGGCTGAATCTTTCTTTGACGCCCACTGTACCCCAGACACAGAGCTATTTTGACCTCGTGCGTTGGCAGCTACCGCCGCCCGTTGGATATCTCTCGGAGCCGCTCCTGCAATAAACGCCCCTGTGACCCCAGATAAAGAGATCTTGGGTTGATCTTCCCCCCACACTTGGTAGATATATCCGTGCCGTGTCCGTTCTGTGTACTGGTGCAGACGGTTGAACTGTTTGCTCATGTTGGTTGGGTTGATCAACATCACCAGAGGAGGCGTGTTCAAGATCGTGTCCAGTTGGATCGCGATATCAGCCGCGACCATCACATCCGCAATAGCTGGTTCTTGGAAAGCTGACGTTCCTTCAGCGTATGTTGTCCTATCAGGTGTTGTTTTGATGTGCTGTTTTCCAGCAGCTACAAACTCTTCCAGCTTTTGGCGTTGTTCGTTGCCGATTGTTTTTTGGGCGCGGTTGATCCGCAATTGGCGAGTCAACAAATAATTGTAGAACTGGTTGGTTCCCTGTTGGGCGGCATCATAGATCCCGACATTCTTTTTGGGCTTCTGGCCGCTTTGGAGCAAAGAGGAGCCGCCAAACACCAAGGGAGGGACAATCTCAAGGGTGAACGGTGAAAGTGTCCGCAAGCGGCTGTTAGACCCATCTACGGGGATGCCTGCCTGGGTTTCAAAACTACGAGATAGCCGCGCACCAGTTTCAAAACGACCATACGTATTTGCTGGAGGCACACCACGTAGAAACTTGGCCACATCTTGATTGACCTTACGTGCTTTCGGGTCTGTCCTAAAAGCGTTCCCACCAGCCATGTGTTATCTCCCAGTCGATGACGGGTTGTAAGTAAGAGGTCTCCCTGGATCAAGGAGTGGCCCTGGATCAGCTTTGTTCAATTGGGGCTTAGCCTGGGTCGAATCATCTGGTTTGACCATGACTGTCCGCAACAAATAAGTTTCGTGATCTACCGTAAAGTTGGTTGATAACTTGAACTGATATGCCTGATCTGCGGACTCAACCACATTGAAATTATTGAACCACCCATAATGGGAGTTGCTGTCAAACGAACACTTGATGATCCCCTGGAAAGCCACATTCCCTCTGGTGTCATAGATCGCACCGTTTGAGTGGAACAGGGCCAACAAATCCAGATATTTGTCATAGGCTATGGTTTCTCGACGGGTACCACCAACGTCGATCCCGCCTCCTGTGATGTTGGACAACCCTGAGTAGAGTCGCATAAACCCACCGGTAGCCATTTCAAAGTTGATTTCATGTAGGCCATCTCCCCAGTGTTGCTCAACGAATCCGCCCTTGGTTTGGATGCGCGTGGTAACTTTCTGGTAATTGAACTTCATTGTGCTTGGGTTGACGTGCAGCACCATCTTAAGTGAGTCCGGTAAGATACTGGTCTCGCCGTCTGGCCCAAGCACATCGAATACAACAGGGCGTTTCCCCCTACCGCTCTCTTCGTCTTGGGGGGAGTTAAAAGCACTCTTGAATATGGGTTGACCCGCTGGCATTATCCGGTAACTCCCGCCGTTTTGAGAGCCTTCTTGACCACATTGTAGGCCCGTTCCTCATTGCCGTTGATCGTAATGTTGACAATTGGGCGTACCCCGCCAGCACCAGCAGCGGTGCCACCAGGCCCTCCGACTGCCCCCACTGCCCCACCAATACCACCGCCCGGTTTTGTCCCCAATACTGAGAGCTTGTCCATCGGGTTGAACTTGGCGACCAGAGAGAACCTGCCGTCATCTCGCGCTCTGATCAGGAAGTCTTGCAAGATGGGCGTGTTGAGCATACCAGCGACATCCCACATGGATCGCTTTTTACCGCCAGCTTCCTGAACTTGGTATTTTTTCATTTCCGCTGCGAAAGCAGGCTCTACCGCTTTTTTGTCAGCATAGACTTCGCCTAACCGTGTAGCCTCTTGTATGCTTTTCCCCATTGAACGGGCAATGTCGAACATCTTGGTTGCTCGTTGTCTCTTGTCAAGCTCGTCCGCGTACTTGGTTGCCCAAACTTTGGGGTATTTACTGTCCATGTCACGCTTGTTTTGGTCAGACCGCTTCTTTGACTTTTGTTCTTCAATCTTGCGATTGTCGGCAACAACCTTGGAGTAATACTCCATTGTTTTTTTCTGTTGCTTGCCCGCCACTTCCGCCGTTATGAAGTTCGTTTCCCGGGAAATTGTCTCAGCTTTACCTGACCCCGCAATACCAGCAGCCCTCTGTACCCAATCCCGCGTTTTAGAATAGAATTTAGACTCCGAAACCTTTTTTTTAAGCCATGCCTTATATTCTTTTGTTCCCGTCCTGGCACCGACTTGACCCTGGACGTTCTGTAATTGTTCAGGAGATAGGTAATCCTTGGCACGCTCACCAAGCTTGCGTGCAACCATCTTTTTCAACGTCAAGCCCGGTGTGATCTTGGTAATTTGACCGGCTTCTTGCGCCCCGATTTCGGCCATCTTGATCCCACTGCGAAGAGATGCAATACGTTTTTTGGTCTCTTCCATTTGAATCTTGATCAGTTTTTTCTGTTCGGGATCTTTCAAGGCATCATACGTTTTTTTTGCAGACGCTTGATTTTCAAGTTCAATAGCAAGACCTTTTTTTAGAGTTTCCTCTTGCCCTTTGAACTGCTTCACCATAGCGTCCCGCTCTTTTTTGTTATCTTCTGTGAACCCCCCGAAGTAATCTGCGATAGATCTGACCACGCTGTACAAGCGCCCCTGTAAGAAATCCAGCATCATTGAGAATTTTTTGGACAACGAGGTGGTCTCTGAAATCTGTTGGCGTGCCAGTTTGATGTTTTCCGGCACGGCTGTTTTAGCAGCCTCTTTGATGGCTTTTTCTTGTGTTTGGACAAATTCAGACACATTTTTCAACCCCCTATCGGTAGTGGCTACCACTTTACCGTTGGCATCTTTGGTAGCGGCCACGATTTTGGTGGTACCATCATCATTTACTTTGACCATTGCACCCATGTTACCAGCATTTTCCACTTGTGTCTTTTTCATCTGCGCTAGCTGCGCTTTGGCGTTCACATCGCCGCCCTTAGCCCTAGCGTCCAACTGCTCCATCAACTTGGCCTGGCGCTTTAATACTCGGAAGTTTCCGTGGAACCGCATACTCACCCGTTTGAGTTGCTTGATCTGTTCCATGCTCAAATTAGAAGCGTTCGCGAATGCCGCCGTTTCAATTGCGCTCAAACGATGGATGGGTTTTTTGAACAACGATGACGCCTGCGTGAGAGCAAACGCCATCTTTCCACCCACATCGAGTGAGTCTAGGTTCGTCACCATCTCACTGAGTTTTCCCGTCGATCCCCTGGAAACGTCTATCAAGTTTTCAAGTTGGCGTCCCATATCGGCGTTTTTTGAAGCAACTCTGGCGATCAACTCTTCTTGCTTGTCTGGGCTAAGTTTGGATAGGGCCTTTACAACCTTGCTGCTGGCTGCGGCACGTTTCTTTGGATCAGCAAGATCAGCCAACCCAGGGATATCAATAGACGCGCCAACGTCTGTAAAAGCTTTTTTAAGCTCTTTAGCAGACAGTTTTGATCCCAGCTTACCCAAGAAGTCATTCGCCGTGTTCTCGGCACTGCGCTTAAAGATCTGGGCGACGTTGCTGCGCCCAGCCAAAAACACCTTCTTATAGCGTTCTTGAATCGAGTCGCCCTTGAACATATCCGCAATGCCTTTCACAAAATCGGCACCCATCTTTTGACCAAGGATTTTGCCAACTTTCAAGAGCAACCCGGCAGTTTCGGCCATACGGGTGTTGTACAGTTGCATGCCCGTAGTCACATCCATGACCGTGCCAAAAAATCGCTTGGTGTTGAATCCAGAAATACTGGCGACCTCTGCGATGCCCTGAAAACGTTCTTGGACGCCTTTTAGATCAAGCCCGAAGTCTTCCATCGCGTCAGCCATTTGGGTGGCCACCTCAACAGGGGTTGATCCCAAAATGGTTGCAGTTGCAAGAGCAGCTTTGGTGGTTTCGTGGAAAGCCGCCATCGCGTCTGTCGATTTCCCAAGTTCGGCACGCATTTCCCGATAGGTGTACCCGGCCTGGGCAAAAGCGTTTAAGATCGCAACTTGCTCTTTTGCAAGAGTCCCCCAAGCACTGTTGTTCGACCAATCAGTTGTGGCTTTGTTGATATCTTTGAACGCATCGCGGAGGCTGTCTGATCTTTTGTTTAAAAGATCAAACGTGCCTACCCCCTGCATCAGGTCGTTATTCATATCTTTGTAGGCGGCATCAGCGTCCAAAAACAATTTAACCAAAGCAGACATCATCCCAACAAGTGCGCCGATCCCTGCTAATGCCTTACCAAAACCCCCAAGAGCGCTACCGAGAACGCCCTTTGCCTTACTGCCGCCCTCAGCCTTCATCCCAGCGCCAGCGGTCTTCAGCTTGTCCCCAAAACCCTCGAACATTGACCCAAACGCTTTGACATCAGCACCCTGTAAAGCACCCAGGGCATTTTCTAAGCCTTCACCAAAACCCTCAGCCATAGCACGAGCTTGCTTTGTACGCTTCTGACCTCGAAACTGGTCGTAGTCGTCCTGCATGGCTTCGATTTCTTGTTCGGCCTTTTTCCTCCTCTCAAGGCCACGAGTTTGGCGTTTTAGGGTCTTGCGGTATTGGGTTTCGTTTTGATCGAACTTCTTTTTCTCAAAATCTAGCTCTTTTTTAATTTTTTTGTGATCGGCATCAAACTCTTCTTTGATGCGCTGTTTGACAGCTTCATCTTGTGTGGCATCGATCCTCTTGGCTGCTTCTTTGCGTAGTTGAATCAACACCCCCTCTTTGTCAGCCATGATCTTTGTTGATTCTTTCATCCCATTGATGAACTTGCCCGCCCCTGCCTGGAGTTTATCCGTAAAGTCCTTCCCAAATCTGAGAAACCCCTCCCCCATAGTCTTGTCGAAACCTGACTTGATCTTGTCTGTTGCCTTCAAGACATCTTTGACCATCTGGGAATCTATTTTGATGGCACCGAGCTTTTTCTCAGCAGTAGCAACAACTTTTTCCAGACTCGTTGTGTCTAATTGCGGGGATACTTTGACGGTGATTACAGGATCAGGCATTGAACTACCTCTCCGGGCCCATGTTTACGCGACGACCCGCGATCTGAGCATTTAGATCAACGGCTTGTGGCTCGCCCACTTCAAGGCCGTCTTGATCTGCACTTAAAACACCACTCGTAACATCACCTAACAAATATTTGTTGGTGATATGTTCCCTGCGGGAAGCCATGTCATCGTAGAGCGTCTTGATTCCTGGACGAGTCGAATCTGTACGCTGTAAGATCACCTGAATTTGTTCAGCCGTGTAGCCCACAAGTTCATAGAGACCGTCATCTTCTCCGCGCAATTGTGATTCACGTTGGAGCATCAGCAATTGGCGATCCCTTGCCTGTTGTTCCTCATATTGGCGTTGGATGATCTGTTTTTTGTAGCCATCCACCACCTTGTCATGGAAATCGTCTTCACCCGCAACCCACTTGCGCATTTCTTCAGCAAGCTCTTCCACACTTTTAGGCCCCTCAACCTGCATACCCACTGTTTGTTGATCTGTGCTACCAGATGGATTTTCCTGGAGCAGACCCAAGCTCTTGTAAAAAAAGGTGTCCATAATCTTTTGGCGGCGCTCGTCTTCTAGGTACCACCGGTGGCGATCCTGTTTGTCTAATTTCTCAACACCTTTAGGAGCCTGTGCAGAAGCGATCAATTTTGCACGCGCCCACATCGACAACTCATCGAGGCGCTCATCCTCATGCATATTGTAGGAGATCCACATACGTTGCACATGGTTTGATCCTAACTGCTCAACGCCGGGGAGTCCGTTAAATTTCTCGCTGACTGGGCTTTTACGACCACAGTAATTCCACAAGGATCTTGAGTCATCTTCGTAGCAAAACGCCTCGATCCCCCCAACAGCCCTGCTAATACGGTTTTGGAGGCTGACAACAATATGAAACAACACGTCCAAAGATCGCGCAGGGATCTGCTTGAGGAGTTTAAACGCCACGACGGGGGCCTGGGGTTCCCCCAACAAAAGTTGGCCATCTACCATCCAAATACAAGTGGCTACGCACCACACCTTCCAAGAGTAATCTCCCCCCCAAGGGCCAACTCTATGTTTCAACAGAAACAAGTCTGAAGGCATCAAGGATCGCAAAGACAGAACCATAGAGCAAACTCGTGCCTGATGAGACAAGAATCCCGGTGTGATCATGGACTCAACATCATTATAAAAACGAGCCCTTATTTCCGGTTTGGTCTTCGGCAACATGAGTTCACTTTTTTGGTGGCGTAAATCTTGGGTTCTGTACATTCCCCTTCTGTAGCGTATTAAACGTAGGTGCCGCCACAGGGACAGGGGATGTCGGTTGATTTGGGCCTCCTAACGGAATAGGTGACCCACCAGGATGGTAGACCTGCTTACCATCAATCATCCCTACTTGGGTAGCCCCTTCAAAATTCTGGGCCTCGATCACGTCAGCAGACCGTTGGGCGGCTAGGTGTGGGGGTACCCTGCCTTGCGGTACGTTTGGCTCATTGACGCCCTCTGCCTGCGCGGCATGACGCGCTGCATAGAACCGATCAACCTCTGCTTGCATCGCCGCATCAGATCCATCTGCACTGAAATCAACGAGTGAACTTGGTATATCCTCAAATCGCTCCGGCTCTTGTCCAGCGCGGGAGGGTTGCGGTGCCTGCTGTTGGGGAGGTGGGGCAGCCCGTTGCGGGATAACCGGCGGCCTTTCGGCAAGAGGGGGGGCCGTGGCCCTTGTTTGGGGGGGTAATGCCGCCACGGACTTCTTTGGTTGTTCTACCGGTTCGTTTGGTTGTTCTGTCGAAAGATCTGTAACCAGGCCTTGTAACATACTATCTGGCCCATCGGACTCTTCCTCTTCGATCAATGTGCCAGTAGCTGCTTGTTGAATCAGATTGGCATAAGAAAGATCTTCCGTCTTTTCCTTTTCCTTCTCTGCCTTTAACTCATCAATGCGGGACTGTAGGTGTTCAATCTCAGTGTCCAGATCAGCAGGCTCAAACTCGATCAGCTTCTCGTTTTCCAGTTCGATCCTTGTCGCGTGTTCCCCATACTTCTTGAAAATTCCATTCAAGACTTTGCGGCTGAACTTTTTGCGGACAAGTTGGCGGATCGCCTGATCTTTGGGAATCGCAACTGCGACTTCGTTGCCGTCAGGGCCTTTCAAGACCTCGCCAGTCTCAACACGTTCAATGCCACGGAAGCTGGTTGTACCGATCTGGACAATGGCAAAACCCAAGCTGGCATACTTCAGCCTGTCCAGGTAATCGAGGGTTACATGGTTGCCATCTTCGTCATTCTCAAAAGCTCCCTGGGCATACTTATGGACTTCAACTTCGTCTTCGGGGCGCAAGATCGAAATTGTGACATCGACGGTACCGACTTTGAAAGTCAGTTCGCCTGCGCCAACTTGTTCGAGGGGGGCAAACGCCTCCTCTAAGGCCGCTAGATTCAAGGACATAACGAGTCTCCCTAGATAAAGTTAGGGGACACCCTTGGTGGCCTTAGACTCGGACAGCACAAAAAAGAAAGGTATTTAAACACATCTGTTTGAATCTACATATTTACCAACTGGCTGTGGTAGGCCAGCGGAAAGTTGAGCGCGAAAGTAAAATCACATACAGATAAATTTTTGCTGTCTACATCTGTGACCACAGGGGATTGTCCCCTGGGATTGTGAGTCTTTTTTTTAGATCACCTGTTAAGGCGTCGGGTTTACAAACGGTGATTGGGCGTTACCTCCAGTAATGCCAGAGCCAACCTGGGCAATTGTCTTACCAAGGAAGCGGATCGATCCAAGCTGCCCGATCGTTGGATCATTACCCGTTGCCAGGAACTCACCATACACCGAAGCAAAGTCATGGACATCCGAGGCAGTCGCCTCACCAGTTTCCATCAGGATACCGCCAGCAGCCTCAAACGACACCGATGTGGATGTGAACCAGCAAGTCTCATACATCGTGATGATCGCGCTGTGGCCGCGATTACCAGAGCCGTGGTTACCGTCCTTGTCTGGTGTCACTTGCGGGAACTGGATCTGCGCAATACCACCGTCAAAAGATCCCGGTGATCCCTTGCGCCCTACATTGGCGACACCAAGATCGTTGTCCGCCAATGTCGAAAAAACCAATTGTTGTTCCACGTCAACAAGTTTGTTAGTACCTGCCCAGCAGGCCCCTGAGTCATTTCTGCTCAGGTCTACACCTCACGATGCAGGCCAGACTATGTCTTGACCCTCAACATTACTTGTTAGGGTTCCCCGCGCTTCCCTGCAAGATCACTCTTACAGGGCGAACATTATTACCATGTCTATCCATGATAGAGTTAGGCTCAGTTCTAGTCGTTACACCTTCAATCTCGTTTCCGAGAGAGCTTGGCTCGAAGTTGTCTGCTGTGCAGATGTTCTTCGAGTTCACGGAGTTTTTTGTAGTCGGGTCTCCCCGACTAGGCCGCCCAACATTGAACAAACGGCCATTTGTGCAGTCTGTTACTTTCCCCAAAACGGGTACTGACCCCGGACAAGCCGAGGCGGGGCGAACATTTCTGACGCCCTCTACACCTTTCAGTGTAGGTCGGAATAAACCACCACCCTCAGCCGAACTGGTAGGGTGCCTCTTGATATTCTCTGGGGCCGACAAGCTGTTATTCGCAAAGATCAACTTCATTCTGTCTGCCTGCTGATTGCCCCTATTTACTGGATTTTTACTCGTATCTCAATGAGTACCAGCAACCTAACGGGGGTTTCCAGCATATTCGAGGTTTGCTATGGAGCTTACGCCACCATAGGCACCACTTGATGCTTGATTGCACGAACAGGGCCATCCACTCCTGCGGCGTATCCTGTACTTTGAAACAGGTTCGCCAAATACAAGAGTGCCCTGTTGAAGCTCAAGGTCACCGGTTCGGACGTTGCTGGCACAATTTCCGCTATTTGGTCCCCGAATCCGATGCCCTTTACCGGTTCCACGTTTCGAGAGCCACCTCCAGGTGTGAACGTATTCAGTACACCCATCTGGAACATGGCTTTGTTGTTGCCATACGCTGGAGTCAGCACTCGAATTTTCTGACTCAGCGCGGTGCGCGTGTTCGGGGAAGTCCCGAAGTCATACAGGTACGAAGTACCCTGCACACCTTTTTGAGGGTTAAGGTCACTGTTTAAGGCCATCGCGCTCGTCTCCTTTTTAGGCCAGAGTTAACAACGCATCCCCCTATCAATAACATTTTAATATAAACACTTCATCGAAGCTCGTGTGTTTTTAAAGGTAGCACTTACGCCAGCGAGTTTCCACCACTGAAACCGATCAGGAGCCTATAATGCCCCCACAAGCACAGATATTATGGAACGGTGGTCTTGGCCCATATGACCAGCTAGAGATAAGCACCTTAGTCACTATTTCCAACAATGACGCTGGAGGTGAGTCCTCCTGGGTCTTTTCGATCTTGAAGCAGCCTCTCGGTTCAGTCGCCACCCTAGTTGGTGCGGGGAATTCCCGCACGCTGACTCCCGATGTACATGGGACATATATTGTCCAGGTCGTGGTCAACGGGAGTTTGACCGATGTCTCGTCAGGCGCAGTTCTCTACTTCCCTAGCGATATCAGGCAACCCGCGCCATTGGAAACAACTGAGTGGAATGGATCGCCTGGTTGGGCGGGGGCGCTCACAGAGTTGTTTGAACGAGCCAATCATGGAGTTGGCCTAAAGCCAATCGCGTCTGCAACTGAGTGGGGCCGTATCTGGCACACGCCTGGCAATGATCCAGTACCAGGCCCAGGAACAGACGATCTGTTCGAGGCTTGCCTGAGAGATGCCGTTGGGACTTATACCTGGGTGCCTCTCAACACAACTCCCCGATTGGGAACTGTGATCAAGACCTTTGCAGACACAGGGGTTCCGCTGACCATTGCCGAAGTAGACAATACGATTATCCATGTGGACTCGTCTGGTGGCCCTGTGGTGTTACCTTTGCCTACAGGGGCAGCGGCCATTGATGGGATCAACTTTTTGATCAAACACGACGGAACCAACGGTGTGACTCTGACGCCCACAGGGGCCGGTGTCACAATAAATGGTTTTGCCAATCTAGTCTTGTCGATCCACAACCAAGGTCGAAAACTTGCCTACGTCCAGGGAATCCTTCGTTGGGACGTTTTCTAAAATAGGAGCCCTCCATGAGCTACGATGCTGGCGTAAGCCAACTAAAAGAACGAGCAACTGATCCTCCCTTTGCAGCGGGATTTGGTTACGTATATACAAAACTTGTCAGTGGCCGGGACGAAATGTTCTACGTGGACAGTTTGGGCAGCATTACCCAGATCACGTTGAATGGTGCGATCAACCCCGCAGCGGTATCCGTCAGCTTGGATAACGCTTACGACGGGGGGGCCACGATCAACATTGATGCAGGGCCTGTTACGTTCTCCGATGATGGGGCCACTGAAGCGATCAACTTGAACGACGATATGCAGTTCAATCTCGGAACTGGCTCGGTCAAAATGAGGCTGTCTTACGACGGCACAACTGTTGGCTGGTACGGAGATACATCGGCTGTAGATGAAAACGGTATTGAGTTCGAGATCTATGGGGGCGACGGGGGCGATTCGACAACGACCCCGACAGACGGCGGTACAATTCAATTGGTTGGCGGTCAGGGGGGTTCCTCTACTGGTACGGTAAATGGTGGTCCGGGCGGCTCCATGTATCTTGACGCAGGGACGGGCGGTGATGCGTTCGCCTCTGGGACAAGTACTGGGGGTACTGGAGGCGAAGCTCGTTTAGACGGCGGGGATGGCGGTTATGGTGCAGGTGCAGGTCATAGCGGTGGGGATGGTGGGCGTGTTGACATCATTGGTGGTGCCGCAGGTGGTAACGCTAGCGATAACGGAGGTGCTGGTGGAATTGTAAATATTTGGGGCGGTGACGCCTCGTCGGGGGCGGATACAGGACAGGGTGGGGATGTTGTTGTAAAAGGCGGTACCGTCACAAACAAAGTTGGGTTTACTCCTGCGCACACCTACATCTTAGGCGGTGCCCGTTCTGGGCTAGGCTCCCAACAAGCTGGTCATACTTATATTCGCGGTGGGGCAAAATTTGATAGCGGTACAGATGGACACGTCTACATAGGTGATCTGGACACTTCTGATTTAATTGTTGGTATCCCCCTCCAACTTACCGAACAAGGTGCTGACCCTGTTGGAGCACCTACAGGGGCTGGTTACCTTTACACCAAAGATCCAGGGGCTACCCAGCCTGAACTCTTCTTCATGAGCGAGGATGGGACTCCTATCCAGATCACTCCTGGCGGTGGTGGAGGAACATCTGGCCTAGATGCCAATTACTTGATTGGTGACAACACCATCGGAATCAACACAACCCAAGGTCCGATCATCCTGACCCAAGACGGTGCAAGCCCTTCCAATGACGGGATGCGGTTCGACGACGATATGGTGTTGATTTTCGGTACGGGTTCCGAAGGAGAGATCCTTTACGACGAAACAACCAATGATGCTCTTATGGTTCGGGGTTCGGTTCAAACCGGTAATGCGGGATTTGATGTTCGGATTCATGGTGGAAGTACGACGGACGCTAACACCGGTGGAGACACCTATATCGACGGCGGAGACAGCGATTCGGGTACTGATGGTGTTCTCTACCTTGGCAACCAACACACAAGTTCCATTGTCTACGGATCACCCGCTTCAGCAACTCATCTGATGTATCTGGATGGAGCTAACAGTTCGGCTCTCTCAATCCAACAAACTTCAGATGTTTATATGAAGTTTGATACCTCGGCGGCTGCGATTAAAATACCAACCGAACTACGACCCCTGATTTTCGGTCCACAGGATAATGCCAGATTCCAGTATGACCTTGAAAAAGGTCTTGAAATACTAACCGCAGACTCTAGTGACTCAGCCCACAAAACAGGTGTTTTCATTGAGGTGGGGGATTCCACGAATTTCGATGGTGGGGTAGTTGATATTCGGGCGGGTGTTTGTACCGATACAGGTGGAGGTAGCGGGGGATCGGTTGAGATTAGGGGTGGCTACCAGAATGCGGGTTCTGGCGGTGGTGGCGGTGGGGCTATAAGCATACTCGCTGGTGACAGTGTATCTGGTCCAGGTGGCGAGGTTTCGCTTGTCGCGGGTGGAAGTGTTAATAGTTCCGGGGGGGTGGCTGTTCTTAAAGGAGGCACAGGCTATACCGCCGGTTCGGGTGGACACACCTACGTGCAGGGTGGTCCTCACTTTGATAGTACTCCTGGCAACGCCTATCTTTTAGGCGGTAAGGGGTCCGGTACTGACGATGATGGCGGTAACGCCTATGTTAGGGGTGGCGGCATAACAGGCACCGGGACTCCCGGCAACGTCTATATCGGTGACACCGATACTTCCGACGTAATCGTCGGGATGCCGATCCAATTAACCGAACAGGGTGCAGATCCCGGCAGTGCCCCTACAGGTGCAGGCTATCTCTACACCAAAGATCCTGGTGGAACCCAACCCGAACTCTTCTTCATGAGTGAGGACGGTTCTCCTATCCAACTGACCCCCGTTTCAGCGGGCACTTCCGGTTTGAATTCCAACTATCAAGTTGGTGACAACACCATCACCACTGACGCTACGAATGGTCCTATTATTTTAGACTACAACGCTAGCGTTCGTGGTGATGCTATCCGCATGACCACAAACTCATACATTACTTTTGGTGATCAGTTAAACGCCTCAATTGGATATGATTCAGCCGTAATGTTCCACCTGCGCACCAACACGGAAGCTAGCGGTGTCAGTCGTCCTATAGACATTCATACCGCTGTGACTACCGCAGAGTTTTCCTCTGGCACTATCCGAATATACACAGGTACGATTGAGCATGATAACGTTGAAAGTGGTGCGATCGATATTTTCACAGGTGATGGCGATAATGACACGGTGGACGGGTGCAACACAGGCGCAATTAGCATTCATTCGGGTAATTATGGTAACTACGAGTCTGAAGGACCTGGTACAGGAAATGTTTCACTTTACTCTGGCGATATTGATTTAACAGGTGCGTTGGCAGGTACAGGCCATGCTGGCCTGTTTACCGGGGAGATTTATGAGGGTAATGGAACAACCGGTAACGTCAGCATTTATTCGGGCGAACAAAGAGACGAAACGGTTAATGCCAGTGGGTCTGGCACTATCCAAATGTACACAGGCGAATGCGCCTCGGCCAAATCCAGTATCAGTACAGGTGCTGTTTGGATCTACACGGGTGCTCGAACCGTCCCATCCCCTTCCTCTACAACAGGTGCCGATTCCGGTGCCATAAAGCTCTACACAGGTGACGCATCCCATACTGATGCGACTTCAGGTTCCATAGAGATATATGCGGGTGCCGTAACCACAGGTATTGTTGGGGATGTGATTGTCAGAGGCGGAGCCTCAACAGGAGCAGCTACTGTTGGAGGGAATACCTATCTTAGAGGAGGTGCCTCGACACTCTCAACAGACGGGATCGTCTACATTGGTGATCTGAACACTGTTCGCGTTGAAGTAGGTGAAGCAACATCAGGTTCACACCTTCGTCTTGTAGAGTTTACAACTACTGAACGTGACGCCATTGCCTCCCCATTAGCCGGAGCGCAGATCTACAACACAACCACCGATACCATGCAGTATTACGATGGAGCAGCGTGGGCTGATATTGGAGGGGGTGGTACATCCGGTCTTGACGCCAACTACTTGATTGGTGACAACACCATCGGGATCAACACAACCCAAGGTCCGATCATCCTGACCCAAGACGGTGCAAGCCCTTCCAATAACGGAATGCGGTTCGACGACGATATGGAACTCGGATTCGGGACGGCGATTCACGGAAAGGCTTTTTTCAATACCAGTTGGGATGAACTGTTTGTCACCACAGTCGATGTAGCCGGGGGTACGAAAGGAGTCCGAGTCCGCGCCGGGGACGCGACAACAGGAAATGGCGGCGGTGCCTTTCTTGATGGCGGTGCCTCTACTTCCGGAAGTGGTGGTTCTGCTTATGTTAACGGCGGTTCGAGCACCAATTCATCTGGAGGTGGCATCTCTCTCAATGCCGGAGGCACCACCGATGGAACAGGCGGTAACGTTTCTGTCCAAGGTGGCGGCGTTGCAGCACTTGGGACAGGAACCCCCGGCACCGTTACCGTTCGAGGCGGTGTAAGCCAAGCTTCAGAGGCTCTCTCCAAAGCCGGTAACACCTATATCACAGGAGGTCTTGCTGTTAACCGTTACGGCGGCGATGCTTATCTCAGAGGCGGTGCGGGTCCGTGGGGCAATGGTACTGTCTCCATAGGCGACTCAAACACCTCGGCAATCAATATCGGCGCAACCGGAATCACTACAAGCATCACAAGTCCAACGAATTTCCCGAGCGGTGCTCCCCAAGCTTCTATCGACCTCCTGAAAATCACAGGGGTAACAACAGGTAATCCGACCGGAGCGGCTGCGAACGGTTGCTTGGCTTACGACGAAACCAACAACCTCTTCTTTGGTCGAGCCGGTGGATCATGGGTGCAGTTCGCAACAGGTGCCGGTGGCGGGAACACTTTGGATGGCGCATACGATGAAGGTGGCGCGGGAGTCGGTCGGTCAATCGCCGCTGATACCGGTGGCGTACAAATCATAGCAAGTGGCACCTCTACGGAAGCTCTCGACATCAACATTGTCGGGGCAAACGGTATCGACATCACGCAATCCAGCGCACCCGATTCAGGTAACTTACTCAAATTGACCAATGCCGGACTCGGTAAGCTCATGGATGCTACCATGAGCAACGTGTCCTCGAACACCGCCCAAATCAACCTCCAATACGATGCGGGTGGATCGACCTACACAGCAAACCCAACAGCCATCAACATCGACTATGGTAATGATGCTTATGGCGGGTCGGGTCATGAGGCCATTAGCCTTGGCGGTTGGTTTGACTTATCCGGTTCATCAAATGCTTTCGCAATCAACATCGGAGGAGGTTGGCACGAAGGCATCCGGTCGGCACAACACATTGCCCTAACATCAACGGCAGAGTATCGAGTCGGCACCAACTCAGGTCGTTTCTACTACGACACCTCGAATGTAGTTCTGGAATCGGCGGATAGTGCAAATGCGGTCGCAACACATCCTGTGAAAATTGAAACCGGACAGAATACGAGCACAGGAAACACGGGTAACCTCAGTCTTTTGACGGGTCTTGTCGCAGCCACAGCAACTACCGGAAGTATCCAAATCTCTTCAGGTCAATCGCTCGGCGCAGGTACAACCGGCAGCGTAACCATAGAAACAGGAGGAACAACCCCCGGCGGTACCGCGAATTCAGGAGATGTGATCATCCGAACCGGGTCGTGGGGGAACGAGTTCCTCCGTGCGGTGTCGGCATCAACAACAACAGAACAACTCCGTATCGGTGGGGACGGCGGGGCATACCCCGTCCTTATACCTTGGACCTCTGACCCCGCCTTCAACCTCGCCGAAGGTGGTTTGGTTTACAACGGAACCTCCAAAACCGTAAAGTTCTACAACGGTTCCGCGTGGATATCAGTAAGTGCCGCTGGTTCCGTTGGTTTGCAAGACGCTTATCTTGCGGACAACTCCATCGAGATGACCTCTGCCGGAGGTGCCTTCGACGTTTCAGTTGGGAGTGGTACGGCGGCGATTTCCCTGGACTCCAATGAGAACTCCAATCTCACCATGACCGCAAACGTTGCGGCTACCAAGACTTTAACCGTTAAAGCTACTAACCTCGAAGGGAGCAATGATGGGGTTTTGAGCCTTGAGGGTGACCTTGTTCATTTGGTTGCAGCAAGCGACGAACTCCAACTAGGACCGACAACACCCACTTCAGGCGGGAATGCCAAGTTAGTTTGGAAAGATGCCGCTCCTGCGGGATCAGAAACAGGATACGGTCGGGGCACCCTTTGGATCGATATGGCGAACGGTTTCTTGTACATCAACACGAATGACCATACGGACGCTACTTGGCAGAAAGTAGGCCAACAAAGCTAACTCTGTCTTTCCATCAATCCGGGGGGATTTCTTAAAGGGGCGGTCATATATATAGATATCTATCTAAGATCATACGCCATAACTTTCTGTACAAGAGGAGCACCGCCATGTCCTTTAATCCTGGTGATCCTGTATATGCTTGTTTACCAGTCGTCAACGCTCTCGCAGTAGCTGAAACAGACGACTCAAAACGACTATACCGGGACACCATCCAAACTTCAAACAAGTGGCTGGCTGGCGACACAATCAAGATCAAAGACCCTGCGTTTATGATCTTCGGCAGCCCAGACTCAGCCCTTGCAAGCAATGTGATTCTTAAAACCTCTACTGGTAACGGCATCACGTGTACCTCCTCTGGACAAGGTACAGGAGAAATTGCCGTTACCCTTCAGGGATCAGCCCCTGATGGCGACACGATCCAAGTCCATTACCGAGTTGGAATCCAAGCAACCTACGAGAGACTTCTTCAAAACAGGGGCCAAGATCTCCTGAACCTGCACAAAGTTGCTATGGTCGGGGGGCCGAAAAACTATGTGGCCGTTTATAACCAACCCCACCGCCTAGCTGGATCAACTGCCACACTCAACTCAATCGACAAACTAGATGGGTTGTCCATACAAACAAACCCACCCGCTTGATAGGAGACACGATAGATGTCTAATTTTCTAGTTTACTGCGCCCCCGAAGCTGAGGGATTTTCGTCAGCAATTGCGTCGGGCCATGCAACCATGATTTCAGATACCGCCCACTCCATTCAAGTTGGGATCGGTACTCTTGAAGCGAACGCCATTGACACTTTCTCAGGCACCGAAATTAAGATCGGTGCAAACGCCGCTGGGGGAACACCCAACGCCACCAAGATCACTCTCGGTGGAGCGACCACATCAATTGAGATGGCAGGAAAGATCGAGCCACCCGCAACTTCAAATGTCGTCATCAAAATGGCTGATGCGGCTGGTGTGTACAAAGTTTCATATACGGACTCTGCTGATGCCGAAGTCGCCCGAATCGACTCAGATGGAAACGCCCAGTTTGACGGGGCTGTCACAGTTGACGGGAACCTGACCGTCAACGGAACAACAACCACCGTTGGCAGCGCAACTCTCGACATTGGCGACAACTTGATCTTGGTGAACACTGCCGCAGCCTCTGGAAACGATGCTGGTATGTTGGCTGAACGCTTCCAAGATGAAAATGGTGCTGGTACTGGTGATGTGGTCTCAGATACCGCAGCCGCAAGCGGTACCTCCACGGCTGGTGATGGAACCCACATCACCCTGCAAGTTGGTTCGAGTGCTGTGGATGACTACTACAACGATTGGTGGATCAAAATCACAAACGACTCCCCCGCCGGTGTGTTAAACCAGGTACGTAAGATCACTGACTACGTGGGGGCCACCAGAGTTGCGGAAGTATCCGGCTGGTCAACCAACCCTGATGCGACTACCACATACAACCTATACAACCGACCTTATGTGGGTACGTTCTACGACGAATCTGCCGATGCCTGGACGTGGGGCGCAACCGCCTCTGATCCAGGGGTTGGGCCTGTTGTGATCACCGATTATGTGGATGGGCGCTTAGGTAACACTCTCCACATCGGCGGCGTAGCTGCCAACGTTACCTCCAGAACAGCAACAATCAGCTTCCATTCTGGCACAGGGGCGGCGGCTGTTGACAAAGCTATTAGTCTCGATGCCGCCAACTCCGAGTTTGACTTCAGTACCGGCGTCAACGTCACTGGCCCGATCACTGGATCGAACGGCTTAACTTTGACAACTGCTGGTATCACAATGACTGGCCTCGATCTTGGGGCCACAGGGGCCGAGGTAGGCGATCTGTTCTCTGATGGATACCTGCGCATGGCTCAGTCTTCTACACCCTCTCAGGTGGTTGACAAGGGCTTCCTGTACACCAAAGACGACAGCGGTGACGTTGAACTTTTTTACTACTCTGATTTGAGCGGTGTCGGCACAGAAGTCCAGATCACCAAAGATGGAAGCATCAATGCTGATGCCATCCCAGGCACAAGCCTTGACGGCGCGTACAACAATGGTAGAACCATCACCGTTGATGCTGGCCCGATTGTTCTCAACACAACCACCACATCAGGTGGTACGCTTGATATCAACCCCTCTGGGCCTTTGGCAGAAACTGCATATCAAATCCCGATAACTTTTGGGGCAGTCGCCTGGACAGGAACCCCCCACGGCTTGCAGGTCGATTATAGCGGAACCACAAGTATCACCAATGCCGGTAATACCTACGCGGTACAACTCACAGGCAAGACCCAAGCGGGTGGTGGCCAGAACGTTGGCCTCCAGATCACAGGGTTCGATCTAGGTGTCGATATCAATGACCCTGTGGATATCGACGCTGGGGGAACCGTTACCATCGACGCTGTTGGGGCTTCCAACTTTACAACTGATGCTGGGAATCTCGTTCTCCGTACCACCACATCAGGCTCCCTTGATTTAGACGGGATCGACGGCGTAACGATTGACTCTACAAGTGGTGGGGTGAGCCTCGACGCGGCGGCGGCCTCCAACTTCACGGTCGATAATGCCAATCTCACTCTTTCAACGACCACACTCGGCCTTGTGGTCATCAACGCATTCGATGACGTTACAATTGATGCAGGTGATGGGATCTCCCTCGATGCAGCGGCTGCTTCCAACTTCACAGTTGATAGCGCAAATCTAACCCTATCCACCACAACTTCTGGAAACGTCAATGTTACCGCCGCAGATCAAGTCAACCTCTCTGACGGCACCCTAACCCTCAATTTAAACGGTGGGGCGTTGTCCGAAACAGGACTCACAACCCTAAGCTTGACCGGGTCAGGAGCCTACACGGTTACCTCTGGCGCAGCAATGACCACAACATGTGCCTTGTCCTCGACCTGGAGCATGGTTGCAACTACAGCCAACCCAGAAGTACTGACGATCGACGCCGTAAATGGTGGGGCAGGTACAGCGAAACTCGTCTTGGACGCGGACGAATATATCGAATTAGGCGGGGCATCAAACCCCACAATCACACAAGTCGGCACAGGAACAGTAACCTTCCTGGGTAATGTTGATGCCACCCTGGGGCTAGATGTTTCAGTGGCAGCCCTTACCATGACTGGCACAAACATTGATCTTGATCCCACAGGCACTTTCAGTCTGGATATGGATGCAACAAAAGCAGCGACCATCACCGTCGCAGATGACTTAGCTGACGCCTTCTTGATCCAAGAAGGAGCCAACGCCTATCTGGACGTGACAACCACGGACGCCTCCGAGGCGATGAACTTCGGAAATACCACAACCAACCCGGCGTACTCGTTCCTTGGTTCCGGCACGTTTACTCAATCAGGTGCCGGACAAGTCACGTTCAATGGGAATGTTGATGCCGCAAATGGCCTAGATGTCCCTGACAGCAAGAACCTTACAGTTGGTACCGGTGCCGATCTGACAATTGCCCACGACACCACGAACACAACAGTTACCAGCGCAACTGGCAATTTGATCTTAGATAACACCAATGCCACTGGTGCAACGATCTTGCAGCTTGGCACCGACACTTCTGCAACGGCGATCCAATTCAAAGACAACACCGGAAACGTGTTTCTCACAGCTTCCGGTGATCGCGCCTTTGACGTTGACGCTGCCGCCGCGTCTTCGTTCTCAGTGACTGGGGCAAACCTGACACTCGAAACGATCACGTCTGGAACACTGGCCCTAGATTCTGCTGGAGCAATCACCATTGCTGCTGACAGCACCCTCTCGATTTCCACCGTTTTGGGTTCAGGGGCAGGCCCCGAAATCGATCTTACGGCGGCCAATGGTGCAGCCGGTACGTTTGCTGGTGGGGCGCTCGATATTAATGCAGGTACCGGCGGTGCGGCTACCGGATCAGCCCCAGGAGGTGTTGGTGGTACAGTCAGTGTCAATGCCGGTGACGGCGGGGCCGGTAGCACTACTTATGCTGCTGGTGACGGAGCAGTGATCGACCTCTCGTCTGGTGACGGTGGGGCTGGTGGAACCACTGGAAACGCTGGGGCCGGTGGAAACTTCACGTTCAATGCTGGCACCGGTGGGGCAAGTGGCAGCACCGATGGTGAGGCTGGTGGCGACGGTGGCCTGGCAACCATCAATGCTGGGGCTGGTGGGAATAGTACCGCAGATAATGGTGACGGCGGCGTTGGCGGCGATTTCGTCATCAACTCAGGCGCTGGCGGGACTGGGACAGGTACGGGTGTTGACGGCGCAGGCGGCTTGATCAAGCTCAACTCTGAAGCCAACCTCTTAGAACTCGGCAACAATGAAACCGAAACTGGTTCTAAACAAGTTCGTTGGGGCTGGGGTACGTCCCTTCCCGCAAACAGCACCGGATATGGTAAAGGATCAGTTTTCATTAAAGTGGATGTACCGGCGCTCTACATGAATGAAGGCACCGAAGCATCCGTTACTTGGAACCTCGTGGGACAACAAAGCTAAGACGCTTCCCCTTCTTTTCTCGCCAGAGCATCTACTTTTTTTTCACTTTTTGATCTTTTCTCGGTATGGTATCTACTAACACAGGATATCTAACTGCGTGGAGCCCTAGATGGCACACAAAAAAAAGAAAAGTAAGAAAAAGCGACCGCCAATCAACAATCGGAGGAAGGCCATGACAGATCAGAAAACTGTACCAGCACAAACAAACATACCCCCTGAAACCGCCCCTGGTGGACAAGCACAACAACCGGAACAAGAGATCCGGCCCCAAGTGATCTTCCTGGAAACCGGGCAGGTTGTTTGGCCCGATGGTGTGTTCAAAACCACCACGGATGTTGAAGCTTTTTTGCAAAAAATAGTCTACCGTGATTGGGAAAACAAAGTGTTCAACAACATCATGGGGGACTTGATCCGTAAACAAAAAGCGCAAGCAGAAGCCGCCGAAGCGGCCAAGGAAGAAGCTGCACAATCGGCACCCCTCAACAACGATAACGGCGCTCAACCAGCGGCACCGCCTGACTTGAAAGTTGTCGAACAGACCACCGATCCCACCCAAGATCAACTCGAAGCCGAGTTGCAACAAAAACAGGCCGAGATTGAGGCCCTCCAAGCAAAGCTCCAGGCCCCCAAACTCCCTAACGTTTGATCAGATCACAGTTCTCTGCTCCCGGCTACGCTTCCAGTATGGTTGGTAGTTTAGCACCCCCTTCGATCTTAACTCCATGAATCAACACACGAAGGATTCGACCTCGGTCGTCCTTGGCGTTCATTATGAAATACTTATCTACCTGAAACTTGTTTAGCTCTACATCAAGGTACTCTTCTGGGATCGTCTCAACAAGAAGACCGAACACATCACGTACCTCGTAAAAATCAACGCTGTCCCTCTTCTCTGGGATAAAAAGTATTTTATGTCGCACGGTTATACCTTTTTTTGAGTCAGACTCGAACACCACCCCAATTTAGAGTAATCAATATATGAGCCGAGTGAGATCTTGTTAACCACTAAAATGAGGTTTGAAAAAAACATGGAAACTGATCTTAATGTAACGTACCCCGGAAGCCACTTTATCCGAACAACCTTAGACAAAATTTTGTTGGGACTCTACGCCGTTGTCAAACAGGCGTACCAGAAAGGTTGGTACAACAAACGCCTGGCCGAACAAGATGCACACCAGGAAGAGCGCCGAAAAAAAGCCGACAAGATCTACCGCCGTATCCTTAAAGGCGAGGGATCGCTCACCGTCGCTTTTGACGAAGTCGGGAACTGCATAGCCAGTCTAGTCTGGCAGGGATCTGGTAATAAGCCCTACAACGTACTCATGAACAAAGATGGACTCGTTTGCAACTGCCCTGACTTCATGAACCGCCGACATGGGCTGTGCAAACATGGGATGGCCCTTATCGGTGCTTTCTTGAAAGTAGCCCCTGGCAAGGTCATGGCCGATCTGGTGGTCTTTGACGTAGAACAGAGCCGACCCCACCCGCGCCCTGTCCACAAACCCAAGACCAAAACCGCCCCTAAGCTCAAAAAGGTTGAGGCCCCCAAACCTAAAGCTGAATCCACAAAGGCCCCCTCTGAAGGCACCACCGACGTGGCGCAGGGTTCCCCTGAGTCAGTCGGCAGCCATCGGGACCAGAAGCCTGATTCGGTCAACGAACCCAAGACCCCCGCGAATTTGCCTGAAGGAACACTCCCTGGTTGGAAGGGCATTGAAGCGGAAGCTCAAGAGACGGCCAAAACCACCACAGAACAAGATGATCCCCCTGAAGATCGCCCCACTCCGTAACCCCCCAATAGACCACCACAAGGAATGATATCGTGATTACATATATCT
>Ga0307377_10001257_pt1 | contig 33002 bp, 21 predicted proteins | sample TR3MG_FD_202535 | JGI IMG/M metagenome (GOLD analysis project Ga0307377, IMG submission 202535) | Soil microbial communities from Risofladan, Vaasa, Finland - TR-3 | ecosystem: Environmental > Terrestrial > Soil > Coastal area > Acid sulfate soil | place: Finland: Risofladan, Vaasa | collected... | reverse complement strand
GATGACCGGGAAGTATAATTCCCGTAATTATAAGGGCTTTGGGATTTTAGACTCTTCAGAACTAACTTTTGGGCACTTATTAAAACAGGCGGGATATGTAACGGGTATTACCGGCAAATGGCAATTGCTTGGATCGCCGCTTCAACAAAAGCTGGCAGGACAAAAAGGAACATATCCCCAAAATGCTGGTTTTGATGATTATTTTGTTTGGCAGGTTGAAACTGCTAATTCTCCTAGTTCCCGTTATAAGCATCCTATTATTTATTCCAGTGAGGGAAATAAAAGTTTCCCTGGAAAATATGGCCCGGACTTGTTTGCCGAGTATGCAAAAAAGTTTATAGAACGAAATCGGGATACCTCTTTTTTTCTATATTATCCCATGGTTTTAACCCATAATCCTTTTCAGCCTACTCCTGATAATAAAAATTTTGATAGTTCTGAACCGGAAAATACAAGTGACCCTGCTTATTTTGGGAAAATGGTGGAGTATATGGATAGGAAAGTAGGTGAGATTATTAAAAAGGTACAGGAAGAAGGATTAAGCAGTAAAACATTAATAATTTTTTCTGGAGACAATGGTACCAGTACGAAAATAGTCTCCACTTTAAATGGGAAAGAAGTCCGGGGTGCAAAAGGATACCCAACGGTTTATGGCACCCATGTTCCGTTAATTGCTTATTGGGATGGTGTAATTAAACCAGGACAAGTAAATCATAATTTGATTGATTTTACGGATATCCTGCCCACTTTTTTAGAAATAGCCAGGGAAAAAATACCATTAAATTTTCATACAGATGGAACTAGTTTTTATAACCAGTTAATAAACAAAACGAATGCTAAGAAGAGGGATTGGATTTTTTGTTCGCACGATCCCAATTGGGGTTCTTTTAAGCCCTATACCTGGATACAGAATAAGCAATGGAAATTATATCAAACAGGTGAGTTCTATGATCTTCAACAAGATCCTGAAGAAAAGCATCCAATTCTTGATGCAAATTTAACTCCCAAAGAGATTAAGGGAAAAGAAAGACTTACACAAGAAATGTTGAAGGTACTTCAATAATTGGAAAGTATTTGGTTGGCAGATACTATCTATATAAAATCAAAAAATGAAAAAGATTCGATAATCCATTGTCATTCAGCATGTTATAGATATGACTTATTAACAGTTTGAAATATGAAAATAAACCCTTAATTTCGTTTATTACCTTTTCATACTGGACTCATTAATAATTCAATTATGAAAAATAAGATTCCAATAGCATTCTGTGCATCATATGCATTGATCTCATGCGTACCTGCAAATAAAGAAGAACCACTACCAAACATTGTCTATATTTTGGCAGATGATCTTGGCTATGGTGATTTGAGCTGTTACGGACAGCAAAAATTCTCTACTCCGAATATAGACAGGATTGCCTCCGAAGGAATGTTATTCACTCAACACTATACCGGGAGTACTGTTTCTGCACCATCACGTTCAAGTCTCATGACTGGTCTGCATACCGGACATACTCCAATAAGAGGAAATAAACGATGGGAACCGGAAGGACAATGGCCTTTGCCCTCAGATTCTTATACTGTTGCTGAAATGCTTAAAGCCTTAGGCTATTCAACTGGTGCTTTTGGCAAATGGGGACTGGGATATATTGATACTGAGGGAGATCCAAATGCGCAGGGAATTGATGTATTTTTTGGTTATAATTGCCAGGGACTTGCTCATAATTATTATCCCGATCACCTGTGGCATAATCATGAGAAGATTCTTCTTACGGAAAATGACAGCAGTAAAACAGGGATATATGGCCCTGATCTAATCCATAATGCAGCTCTTGATTTTATGGGATCCCATAGTGACAAACCATTCTTCCTTTTTTATCCTACTACAATTCCCCACGCTGAACTTTTCGCCAAAGAGGAGTACATGAAATTGTTCCGGGGAAAGTTTGATCCTGAAAAGTCATATAAAGGTGTGGATGATGGTCCTTCCTTCCGACTAGGGCCTTATGGATCACAGCCTGAATCACATGCTGCATTTGCTGCAATGGTAAGTGAACTGGATGATTATGTCGGAGAACTTCTTTCCAAACTGAAAGAGCTGGACCTTGAGAAGAACACAATCGTAATATTTGTTTCAGACAACGGACCACATCTGGAAGGTGGTGCCGACCCAGATTATTTTAATAGTAATAGCGATCTTAAAGGGTATAAGCGCGATATGTATGAAGGTGGAATAAGAACTCCTATGTTAGTGAAATGGCCTGGGAAAGTAATTGCAGGATCTACAAGCGATCATATTTCCGCATTCTGGGATATATTACCAACATTTGCCGAAATTACAAGTACTGAGGTTCCAGGAGAAATTGATGGAATATCTTTCCTGCCAGAATTGCTTGGAAAACAGCAGAAACAACATGAATATCTCTATTGGGAGTTTCATGAACAGGGTGGCAAGGTGGCTTTAAGAATGGGTAAGTGGAAACTTGTGAAACTAAATATGGATAAATATCCACAGGAAAAAACAGAATTGTATAACCTTTCAACTGATATTGGAGAAACAGTAAATCTCGCCGAATCAAATCCTGATATTGTAAAGAAAATGGAAGAATATATTAGACAGGCTCATACACCTTCTGAAGATTTTCCTTTTGCATTTGAAATTCAAATAAAATAAAACAATGACACTACGTAATAATAGTAAAAAACTTATTTATGGAGCCTTTGGTCTCATATCTGTTGCATCATCACAAATATCCTGTAACAAGAGTGATGAAAAACCAAATGTAATTATCATTTATGCTGACGACCTTGGATACGGAGATATAAGTTGTTATGGCGCTACCAGTTTAAGTACACCTAATATCGACAAGCTGGCCAGACAAGGACTTCTATTTACTAATGCTCATTGTACATCAGCGACCAGTACACCATCACGATATTCACTTCTTACGGGTGAATATGCATGGAGAAAAGAGGGAACCGGTATTGCAAAAGGTGATGCCATAGCAATCATTAAACCTGGACGATCAACCATTGCTTCTGTTATGAAAGATGGAGGCTACAAAACTGCAGTTGTTGGTAAATGGCACCTTGGGTTAGGTGAAGAAGGCGGAGCAGACTGGAATAATGAAATCAAAGCAGGACCTTTGGACATAGGATTTGATTACAGCTTTTTGATACCAGCTACTGGTGACAGGGTACCATGCGTTTTTGTTGAAAACAGAAGAGTTGTTGGCCTTGATCCAGACGATCCAATAAAAGTGAGTTTCAAGGAACCCATTCTTGTGGAACCAACCGGAAAAGATCATCCTGAACTGCTTAAAATGAATCCCAGCCATGGACATGACATGACGATTGTTAATGGTATTAGCAGGATCGGTTACATGAGTGGTGGTAAATCTGCCTTATGGGTTGACGAAGATATAGCTGATATTATAACAGGAAAGGCGGTAAAATTTATTGAGGAAAATAAAGACGATCCTTTCTTTCTATTTTTCTCAACACATGACATCCATGTTCCCAGAGTGCCGCATCAAAGGTTCGAAGGTAAAAGCGGGATGGGACCACGGGGTGATGCAATCTTAGAGTTTGATTGGTCCGTAGGTGAGATTATTAATACCCTTGACCAGCTTAATTTAACGGAAAATACAATTGTAATAGTTACAAGTGATAATGGTCCTGTTGTTGATGATGGGTACCATGATCAAGCTGTTGAAAAACTTGGAGACCATAAGCCGGCAGGTCAGCTCAGAGGGGGAAAATACAGTGCATTCGATGGTGGCACCCGGATTGCATTTGTCATTAGATGGCCAGGTAAAATTGAACCAGGAACCTCCGATGCACTACTCAGCCAGATTGACCTGATGTCTTCTTTTGCCTCTTTAACAGGACAGACTCTTCTGTCTGATGATGCGCCAGATAGTTTCAATCAACTCAATACACTTCTTGGAATTTCTAAAACAGATCGTGATTGGGTTGTCGAACACGCGGTAAATGGTAGATTGTCAATTATAAAGGGTGACTGGAAGTTTATTGAACCAGGACCAGGCCCCAGAATGAATGTATTTACCAATATTGAACTTGGAAATGATACAGTTCCTCAATTATATAATTTAAAAACTGACCTCGGGGAAAAGAATAATGTTGCCAAACAAAATCCTGACATTCTTAATGAATTAACAGCACTATTATTGAAAATAAAGAATGGAGAATCAGTGCTGGTGCTAAAATGATGGATCAAAATCCAAATTGGAATCAAAAAGAATAATTAACAATTTATACTAAATGATATGGTAAAACTTGAATATGCTCTGGGTATGGGAATGGCTTCATTATTATCAATGAATGCATGTACTCAGAAACAGGAAATCACCCTAGCCAAGACTCCAAACATTGTCCTTATTCTAATGGACGATATGGGCTATGGAGATATTGGAACAACAGGAGCCAATCAATATGAAACTCCAAACCTTAACAAACTGGCAAAACAAGGGATGCAATTTACCTGGTACTATACTCCACAAGCTGTGAGCAGCGCTTCAAGAGCTGGGTTATTGACAGGCTGTTATCCAAATCGTATCGGGTTCTTCGGCGCTCTAAGCCCATTTGTTAATTATGGGATCAATGATGAAGAGACAACTATTGCAGAAATGCTAAAAACAAAAGGATACCATACCTCTATTATAGGGAAATGGCATCTTGGACATCTGCAACAGTTTCTGCCACTTCAACATGGATTTGACGAATACTATGGTATTCCATATTCAAACGATATGTGGCCTGTCGATTATGATGGCACTCCGGATTTAACAACAAGAAGATCAAAATATCCTGTTCTTCCTTTGATAGAAGGAAATGATAAAGTTGAAGACATACAAACACTGGCCGGCCAGGATAAACTAACAACTTCCTACACAGAACGGGCTGTCAGTTTCATTGACCAGCATACTAACGACCCCTTCTTCCTATATATACCTCATTCAATGGTGCATGTACCACTCGCAGTATCTGAAAAATTCAGAGGAAAAAGTAAACAGGGAATGTTCGGTGATGTTATGATGGAAGTAGACTGGTCAATAGGTGAGATTATGAAGGCTCTTGCCAGGAATAACATTGAAAAGAACACTATAATAATATTTACAAGTGATAATGGTCCATGGCTAAACTTTGGTAATCATGCCGGTACAACGGGAGGATTACGTGAGGGAAAAGGGACCAGTTGGGAAGGAGGTCAGCGTGTACCTTGTATAATGAGGTGGCCCGGGGTTATTCCTGAAGGTGAAATTTGTGATAAGATAATTTGTGCAATGGATATTCTTCCTACCCTTGCTGAAATAACGGGATCGTCACTTCCTGATAAAAAAATTGATGGAGTAAGTTTACTTCCTTTACTTAAAGGTGATAAAACCTCAGCTCCTCGTCATGAATTTTATTACTATTATCAAAAAAACAGCCTTGAAGGTGTTCAGAGGGATTACTGGAAACTAATATTACCTCATTCTGGTCGCTCATATGAAGGCGTTGAACCAGGTAACGATGGATGGCCCGGTAAATATAACAAGTATGTAATTACAGAAAATGAACTATATGACCTTAGACGCGATCCGGGCGAAAGATATAATGTGGCTGAATTATATCCGGAAGTTCTTAAAGAGCTTCTCGGCTTAGCTGAAGAAGCAAGAGAAGACCTTGGAGATGACTTAACAAATATACCCGGGGCAAACAGAAGAAAGATAGGATCAATTGAATAGTATATCAAATGTATTAGGATTAGAAGGACATTTAATAAAAACATTTGCTATGATTAATTTAAAACCTGTATTAGGACTAAGCGTTGTTTCTTTATTATCAATAAATACAACTGCCCAGCAGCCACACAAACAACCAAATATTCTGTGGATATCAACAGAAGATATTAGCCCGCACCTTGGATGTTACGGAGACCCTGTTGCAATAACCCCTAATATTGATAAACTCGCCTCGAAGGGGATAATGTATACAAATGCGTATACAACCGCAGCAATAAGCGCTCCTGTACGTTCCGGTGTAATCACTGGAATGTATCAGACATCAATAGGCTGTATGCATATGAGGACCACTTCTTACAGACGTTCAGTAGAAAACCCGATTCAATTTTTAGCAGTTCCTCCTCATTATGTAAAAGCCTTTACAGAGTATATGAGAACAGCCGGATATTACTGCACTAATAACTCTAAAACAGACTACCAGTTTGCTAAAGAACCTGTAACTAGTATTTGGGATGAATGCAACAAGAAAGCCCACTATAAGAACAGGCCCGATAAGACCCAGCCATTTTTCGCAGTATTCAACTGGACTGGGACTCACGAAAGTAAAAACTGGGATCTTTCAAACGTAAAGACTGATCCAAAAACAGTAAGCGTACCACCATATTTCCCTGATAATGAAATAGTGAGACTTAATATAGCAAAATCCTACGACAACATTGCTGAACTCGATTCTGTAGTTGGCGCCTTTATTGCTGAGCTTGAACAAGAAGGTGAACTGGAAAATACAATTATTTTCTTCTGGGGTGACCATGGTGACGGTTTACCAAGAGCTAAGAGATGGCTATACGACTCAGGACTTAATATACCTCTTATTATTAAGTATCCGGGAAAGCACAGGAACGGTATCGTTGATGACAGATTGGTCAGTTCAATAGATTTTGGGCCAACTGTTCTTTCATTGGCAGGTATACAAGTGCCTGCACATATGCAAGGGATACCTTTTTTGGGAAAACAGTCCGGCACACCACGAGAGGCTGTTTATGCCACTCGCGACAGGGTTGATGAGTCATACGACATGATACGATCTGTACGTACAAAAGATTTCCTATATATACGTAACTACTACCCAAATGAACCATTTCCAATATGGGTGCCATATCTGTGTAAAATGCCAATATATCAGGAGATGCTCAGATTAGATGCTGAAGGCAAACTAACTGGATCACAAAAAAGCTGGATGGCATATTCCCGGCCTCCAGAAGAACTGTATGATGTCAAAGCTGATCCTTATCAGATCAATAATCTTGTGCAGGACCCAAAGTATAAATCTGTACTGGAAGAGCTAAAAAAGAAACATGAACAATGGACTATCGAAACAGGGGATATGGGGCATATTAATGAACCTGAGATGATCGAAAAAATGTGGCCGGGAGGGAAGCAACCTATATCAGATATACCATATTTTATAATAAATGCTCCGGAAGACCGCTCAACCAGAAACTATCGCACAGGTGGAACATACTCATCCCCAATGACATTGGGTTTTTATTGCCCGACACAGGGAGCATCTCTTGTATATACTTTTGAAGATAAGGAGAATGCACATTGGTTGTTGTATGCTGGTCCATTAAATCTTAAACCAGAAACCTATACTATTCGGGTAAAAGCTGTAAGATATGGTTATAAAGAGAGCGAAGAATTGAAAGGGACATTTAATATAAAATAGCCATTTTTATTTTTCAAACGTCTATTTATGATAACTGTCACAGTAAAGTCATTGAAAAAATGATATCTTTAATGCCCGTTTAAAAAGTTAAAAAAATGATTGTAGACGCTAAAACGTTGGCTGTATTGGGTTTGGCAACGGTTCTCCATTCTTGTTCTAATTCTCAGAATGAAGGTACTAAACGACCAAATATCATATACATAATGAGTGATGATCATGCTTATCAGGCTATTAGCGCATATGGTGGCCCTTTGAAAGACATTGCTCCGACACCAAATATCGATAGAATTGCCGCTAGCGGTATGATATTTAACAGATGTCTTGTAACAAATTCCATTTCAGGACCATGTAGGGCAGTAGTCCTGACAGGTAAATACAGTCACCTTAACGGCTTTGTGGATAATTCAGGAAAACCTGCTTTTGATGGTTCCCAGCAAACATTTCCAAAGCTCCTTCAAGCCTCAGGTTACAATACTGCAATAATTGGAAAATGGCATCTGGTATCTGATCCAACAGGTTTCAATCATTGGGAGGTTTTGCCAGGACAGGGTTTCTATTACAATCCTGATTTTATTAATAAAGATGGCAAACATGTTGAAAAAGGATATGTAACCGAAATAATTACGGAAAAAAGTATTGAATGGTTAAAAGAGGCTAAAAATTCGGAAAAACCATTTATGCTGATGATGCACCATAAAGCGCCGCACCGCGAGTGGCAACCGGGACCAAATGAATTGTCGCTGTACAAAGATGTTACTTTTCCATATCCTGAGACATTGTTTGATGACTATTCTAACCGGGGTGAGGCTGAAAAGACACAGGACATGTCCATCTCCTTAACCATGAGGCTCAAAGAAGATCTTAAATTATATCCTGATCATGCAATGATGAAAAATGCAGGCTTCAATAGATTCAACTCTGAACAGCTGGAAGCCTGGAATAATACATATGATCCAATTATTAAACATTTTTATGAATCTGGCTTATCAGGAGATGACCTGACCCGTTTTAAATACCAACGCTATCTTCAGGATTACCTGGCTTGTATTGCTGCTGTTGATAAGAGTGTAGGGGAGGTGCTTGACTTCCTCAAAGAAACTGGTCTCGATAAAAATACTATTGTTGTTTATACATCTGATCAGGGTTTCTACCTTGGTGAACATGGCTGGTTTGACAAAAGGTGGATGTTTGAAGAATCATATCGTACTCCATTACTAATTAATTGGCCAGGAGTCACTAAGCCCGGAAGTATTAATACAAATATGGTCTCAAATATTGATTTTGCTGAGACATTTCTCGATATTGCAGGTGTGAAGATACCATCTGATATGCAAGGAGAAAGTATGGTTCCTGTTTTAAAAGGGAAAACTCCTTCAGATTGGAGAAACGAACACTATTACCATTACTATGAATATCCTGGTGCTCATATGGTTAAACGACATTATGGAATCAGTACTGAAAGATATAAGCTCATTCATTATTATTATGACATAGACGAATGGGAACTATTTGATATTAAAGATGATCCACAGGAGATGAAAAATGTTTATGAAGATCCTGCTTATGCTTCAATAAAGATTAACCTTCACAAAAGGCTCAAAAAGCTAAGAAAAGAATACAAAGACAGCGAAGCATCTGCAATGTCTTTTTTGCCAGTGAAATAGGATTTAGCATTCGTTATTCACAAATGACATGAGCTGCGAGCTATTAGCCAGGAGTTATTTTACCATTATACCTATTTAAGAAAATTGAATATCTACAATGAAAAAATAATAAATAATGAAGTTTAAAGACAAAATATTCTACCAACCCAGAAAATATAACTCAATTGAATTATGGAAAGACGTAACAGATGCGCAGTGGAACGACCCAAAGTGGCAAATGAAAAATTCCATTCGCAACATAAGTCAACTGAAAAAGGTAATAAAACTAAGCATATTCCAGGAAAATGAGATTGAAAGGACATTATTAACATTAGAAAATGAGGGTAAAGAACCATTACGCATTACACCTTATTACGCAACCCTCATGCAAGCTGATCCTTTTAAACCTACTATGTTACGTGGTGAAAAATCAGAAAGACGACTTGACCCAATCTTCTGGCAAAGTGTGCCTACACCTGCGAATCTCCTGTTTCCAGACACTGGTGTAGAGGACTCAATGGATGAAGGCAATCGAAGTTTTGGAGCTGCCTACCAACGTTATCCAAACAGAATTGCTCTGTTTGTTGCTGAAAATACAAGTTGTGCATCATATTGTGTCCATTGTCAGAGGGCCAAGTCACTTGATGGAACGGTTGATGTAAACAGAACAGAAATAGACAAAGGATTATTTTACATTGGGTATAATAAAAATATCAACGAAGTACTTGTTACCGGAGGCGATGCATTAATGATTAGCAGAAGCCGTCTGCAATATATCCTGGAAGAGTTGAGCAGGATAAGACATCTTCGTACTATACGAATTGCTACCAGAGTTCCGGTAGTTCTGCCGATGGCTATCAATGATGAATTACTTGAACTAATTAGTATATCTTCAAACAAATATAATTCCGGGGTTGAGAAGTATGTTTATTTCATGACACATATCAATCACTACCAGGAGATTACTGAAGATTTAGCTATTGCTGTAAAAAAAATTCGAAACCATGGATTCACAATAAGAAATCAGACAGTATTGCTAAATCATGTCAACGACTATTATATGACACTTGCTGAAACATTAAGGAGAATGTTTTGGATAGGTGTTCATCCCTATTACCTTTTGCAATGCCATAAAGAGAAGGGTATTGTGCATTTCATTACACCGGTGCAGGTAGGGAAGATTTATATTAAACATCTTCAGGGCTGGCTTTCCGGAATTACAGTACCAAGGTATGCTTCAAATGTTGAAGGGGGAGGAGGAAAAGTACTATTAATGCCTTCTGGTCATGATACATTAAATATTGGAAGTGACATTGAAAATAGATTTTCTGAAAGTTTTGCAAAGGTATCCACATGGGATGGTAAAGAATTATTAAAATACGAAGCATTGGGCAGGGCTAACCAGGGAGAATTTGAAGAAGCTAAGAAGATAATGGATGAATTTATCGGAAGAGAAGGCGTATTCCGCCCAAAGATTATAATTGTTGATAAGGAAGGAAAGCATATTGAAACAACAAATTGGACCCATTTGCCCAAGCTTGAGAAAATTAAAAAATCGGCACGATTAGGATATGAAGTATTTAAAGACGATATGCCTTTGACTAATCCTGCAGATATAGCAGACGAATTGGAAAAACAATTTAGTATATCAAAATTCAATCTTAAACCGGAAAATTCTTAATTAATCCATGCTCAAAAGCAGTATTAAAATACGTACTTACGGAAGAGCCTATAACATAAGCGCTAAGCGAAGTTTGCAACTTCGCTTTTAATAACACGTAGTTTAAAACTACATTTTAAAAACCGGCTTCCCAATACAGCAATTTTTAAATTTCTTTCCACTGCCACAGGGACATGGATCATTTCGTTCAGGTAATATTGGTTTTATCACCTGATTATCCTTATTTCTGACCCACTGCATAACATTTGCCGGCGGACGCTTATTCTTAAGCTCTTTTGCCATGTATTCCATATATGGCTCTACATGATGAAAAAAGTCTTTATAACCTTCACATAAATAGTTTAAACCAGGTTGACCATCTGGCGTTTTAAGAATCCGGTGTTTCGGACACTCTCCATGACAGGCATACCGGACATCACATTGCAAACAGTAACGTGGTAGTTTATTACGTTTATCAATTCCAAAGTCAAACTGACGTTGAGACTTAACCATATCAATCATTGGAGTCTCAGCAATATTACCCAGAAAATACTCGGGATATACAAAATGATCACATGAAAACAAATCACCGTTATGCTCCATTACCAGGGCGTCTCCACATGTCTCTGAAAATACACATAAACCCGGCATCTCACCGACATAATTAGCTAATGTGGTATCGAAAATCTGGACATAAAATTTAGCTACATCACTTCGAACCCATTCATCAAAAATGGTAGTAAGGAACCTGCCAAAGTCTTTTGCCCCGACTGACCAGTCTGTTACTCTCGCGTCTTCACCAAAGCCAGGTTCTACCAGATCCAGATTACCTTCTTCCTGATTGTTCGCAATCCGTTCAATAACAGGTAGAAACTGTATAAATCCACTTCCGATTCTTTTGAGAAACCGGTATGTTTCAGTTGCGTAATGAACATTATAGCTGTTTACAACACTAAGAGTATTGAATTCAACTTTATGCTTATGAAGTAGTTCAACACCCTTCATGGCGCGTTTGAAAGATGGACCTCCTGAATTAGTTCTTCTGAAATGGTCGTGATTATGTTCTTCACCATCAATAGAGATGCCTACCAGTATATTATTATCAGTAAAGAACTTACACCACTCTTCATTAAGTCTTGTTCCATTTGTCTGAAAAGCATTCTCTATGGTTTTTCCCTCAGCATATTTTTTCTCAAGTTCAATAACTTTTCTAAAATAGTCAAGCCCGAGAAGAGTTGGCTCACCTCCCTGCCATGTAAATGTTACAACAGGTACCTCCTGAGCTTCGATATATTGCTTTATGAAGCTTTCTAAAAGATCCTCATGTAACTTAAAATCAGTCTTCCCCGGGAATAACTTTTTCTTCTCAAGATAATAACAATAAGTACAGTTTAAATTACATAATGGCCCGGTAGGCTTAACCATTATATTAAAGGCATTGGGTCTGTTGAGTTTTAAGGCATCAGTAAAGAGGATATCCATCTATTCTTGAATTGATGTTAACAGGTTGCAAAAATATAATTCATGAATTAATATCTATACTTTTGTATAATAGTAATCAGCCATACCACTCGCGATGCCTGTTTTGGGTATTGTTAAGCGTTTCAATACATATATTCACATCTTTTACTAGCTGGAAGTCAAACATTCCAACACATATAAAATCTGCGCCATTTTCAAAAGCCCAGTTAAACCCATCTAAGGGCTCAATAGCTCCTGCGGCAAGTACTTTATAACCCATAACAGGCACCTTAGCCCTGCTTACAAACTCAACTGTTCTATCAGGAAACAGGCAAAATATGTTATTATGAAACTTGTTATGATCAAGATAATTTGTACCGTCAACCTCAAACGGCACCCTGTTTTCGCGTGGATGAGCAGACCAGTATTGATCGTGATGCATGGTTTTCATATAGTAATCTGGTATTATTCCATTTTCCTCACAAACAATAAGAGCATCAACTGTATGCGACGCTAAACCTGCAGTAAGGTTATTACTCCTGATTTTATCCATCATCTTCTGGATGACATCAATTCTATTATCTCTTACCAGCCAGTCGCACCAGTTACCCTGAACCTGAAGAATGTCTGCTCCGAAATCTATAGCCTGATTAATCTGCTCATAATAATCTCCGCTTTTCATATTTGGAGCAACCTGTGATATAACCTTTATCTTACTTCCCGTCATCCTTTTATACTTTGCCATAAGGGCATTTGTAAGATGGCCTATATTTATTGAGTTTATACCTGCTTTCTCTGCAAGAATCAACGTTTCATAAATCTTCTTTTCAGTATTATATGCTTTAAATAGTGAAGGAACATATATCAGGTCGCGTGCATGAGCCCATCCTCCAATAAGATTTCCTCCTAAGACGAGCCGGCTAATCTCATGGTCACCTATCTTTCCTTTTGGAAGATCACCCTTAAGTTCTCCGAGTGCAGCTTTATCTAACTGAATTGTAGCACCTGACATAACATCCACATCAAACTTCATGTTACTTTTAGCTGCCCAAATGCCCATTAAACCCAAAAAAGGTAATGTTGCAAGGTTTTTCAATGCGTCACGACGAGAATTGGAATAAGCGGCATCGCCATTATCCTGAGTTGCTGATTTGTCCCTGGTTTTCCTGAATAATTCAATGAATTGCTCAATACCATATCCTTTTTCTTTATAGGACACAAAAAATAACAAAGCCAATACTTCAATAAATATTTTGTCAACAATGAAGAGATGACCTTCTCCAATACTAAATAAAGATGTTCCAAAAGGAGGGTAGGCAAAATAATATAGTGATAATAAAAGTGTGCCGGCAATAGCAGCAAAACGGGAAAAGTATCCGATAAATAAAGCTATTCCAATTAATATCAAACCAACTATATTTAATATATCAACGAATTTTAAAATATCTCCCGATGCAGCTATCCAATGAAAAAAACCTGATAGAGGACCCGTTGAATTTGCCAGATATGAATATGAACTCCAGTCCTGAATTAGCAACTTCGATACTCCTTCATAAAGAAAATGCCAGCCAATAGCCATTCGTAAAAAGGTAAAAAAAAGCATTTTCCAGTCAGTTTGAAATATTTTTTTCATTTTGATATGGATTAAGTAATACTTAATAAAATATCAGCCAATATTTGATCAATATTTAGATATAAACCGGTCGCAAATTAAGAATATAATCTATAAATCGTTTGATCTGCTGTATGAAAATATATATAAAAGCAAATTTCCTGCAATTTAGAAACAATACTTAAGCGGGAAATTAATTTTATTTCCACATTCAGTCAACTGACGGGGAGTAAATTAATTTTCTTATTTTTATAATCTTTAAAAGACAATTTATCTTAAAATATTAGATATGCATTACAATAATCTTACTGCCATAAACCTACTGGGGATCAGCGCCTTGCTCGTTCAGTGCAAACCAGGTACAAATACTGCAACAAAGAATGAGAACGACAAGCCCAATATTATCTATATCCTCGCTGATGATCTTGGATACGGTGAACTGGGTGTTTATGGCCAGACAAAAATCGAAACTCCAAATATCGACAGGTTAGCTGCCACCGGCATGCTATTTACACAACATTACTGCGGTTCTCCTGTAAGTGCACCCTCAAGGTGTGTATTATTAACTGGTCAACATACAGGACATTCACAGGTCCGTAGCAATGATGAATGGGGAGAGAGGGGTGATGTATGGAACTACAGATCAATGATTGCAGATTCAACTCTCGAAGGACAACGACCACTTGAGACCGGGACTGTAACTATAGCAAATATGATGCAAAGAAGTGGATATAAGACAGGTATGATAGGCAAATGGGGACTTGGTGCTCCCCATACAGAGAGTATCCCGACAAAAATGGGATTTGACTATTTTTTCGGAATAAATTGCCAGAGGATGGCACATACATATTATCCATTGTTCCTTTACGAAAATGATCACCGGTTTTACCTTGATAATGATACTGTTGCTCCAAACACCAAGCTACCTGAAGGTGCAGATCCTTATGATCCGGAAAGCTATGCAGCCTATACCCTGAATGAATATGCCCCTGATAATATGTTCACGAAACTAACTGAATTTGTAGATAAAAACAGAGATCATCCTTTCTTTCTTTATTGGGCCACACCGATACCTCATGCAGCCATACAGGCTCCACAAAGGTGGGTTGATTATTACGTGAATAAATTCGGAGATGAAAAACCCTATACCGGTGAAAAAAGTTATTTCCCGCATCGCTATCCCCATGCCGGCTATGCTGCAATGATCTCTTATCTCGATGACCAGGTTGGATTACTGGTACAGCAACTTAAAGACCTGGGCATTTACGATAATACTCTTATATTTTTTACAAGTGATAATGGTCCTACGTTTAACGGGGGTACCGACTCTCCATGGTTTAACAGCGGTGGTCCATTCAAAAGTGAAGAGGGTTACGCAAAAGGCTATGTAAATGAGGGTGGAATCAGAGTTCCGATGATTGCCAGCTGGCCAGGGAAAATCAAACCAGGCACTGTTTCAGACCATGCATCAGCTTTCTGGGATGTCATGCCCACCTTATGTGAGATTGCCGGAACAAAGCCCCCTGACAATACTGATGGCTTAAGCTTTCTATCTGAATTAGTCGGCCAAAATCAAAAAAAACATGAATTTCTATATTGGGAGTTTCCATCATATGGCGGTCAGCAGGCAGTTATTATAGATAACATGAAAGCCATGAGAAAGAATATGCAGGAAGGAAACAGTGAATTTGAATTATATGATCTTCAGCAAGATCCTGGCGAAACAACAAACATTGCTACCCTGCATCCTGAAGTCATGGAACAAGTTGAAACGATTGCTAATACCGAACACCGGAAATCAGGTAATGAAAGATGGTTAATAAAAGCTATTGATAATCAGTAGTTTTAAAAAAGAAATTTAATATAATCAAAACTACACATTGATGAAAAGAAGAAAATTCCTTAAAGTAACTTCACTTGGATCAGCAGGTCTTGCTTCCTCGTTTTATATTCCATCACCTTCTTCCGACCGAAAGCTTAAAGCAGGACTGATTGGTGCAGGCTGGTATGGTATGGTAGATATTAAAGCTGCTTTACAGGTTGGAGGTGTGGAGGTTATTGGTGTTTGTGACATTGACTCTGATCACCTTAAAGATAGTGCTGATGAGTTAGAAAAACTACAGGGGAAAAGACCCAAAATATTCAAATATTATCAGGAGCTTATTGACATGAAGGGTCTGGAAGTGGTTTTTATCGCCACACAACCTCATTGGCATGCTTTACAGTTCATGGCAGCTTGCAAGAAAGGTTTGGATATCTATTGTGAAAAACCTCTTTCCTACGATATAAAAGAAGGAATGGCTATGGTAGAAGCAGCGGAAAAGGCTGGAAATATTGTTCAGTTAGGTTTTCAGCGTAGGCAGAGTAAAGCATTTCAAAAAACAAAAGAGCTAATCAACGATGGAATTATTGGAAAGGTACATCAGATTGGGGCACAGATTAATTATATTCCCGTAATACAGGATACTACAATCCAGGCACCTCCTGCATCACTTGATTGGGAAGAATGGTGCGGACCGGCACCCAGACTTGAGTATCGTCCAAGTATCGGACATAAGGCCTGGAGACTCGAAAAAGAATATGGTAATGGTCATCTTGTCGATTGGGGTATTCATCATATTGATATCATTCGGCAGATAATGGGAGAGGAGATACCTGAAAGAATTTATTCCACAGGCGGAATAAATGTATTGAAAAATCAAATTACAACACCTGATACACTAACAGCTAATATGGAGTTTGCAAAAGCTCCCTTAATATGGCAACATCGCCTATGGGGAACAGGTGATGTAAATAGAAAATTTAATAATGGAATCTTCTTTTATGGTGAAAAAGGAACCTTATTTGCAGAGGATTCGAAAGTAACGATATTTCAAGGTGCCAGCCCTGGAAAAAGCGAAGAATTAAGCCTTCCTACACCATCGATGCAGGAGAATCATGTTGAGAATTTCCTCATGGCTGTTAGAAGCAGGGATAAGAGCATGATTAACTGTACAGTGGAAGATGCCTTCCAGTCAACTGCTACTGTACAGTTAGCCATGATATCCTATTACACAGGATCTATTGTGAAATGGGATCAACAAAATAAAAATATCATTGAAAATCCTGAGGCATCAAAATTATTGAAGAGAGACTATAGGGGAGAATATATTCATCCTTATAAAAGTACTTAAAATAAGCTAGAGATGGAATGAGTTAATTTGTTAATTCTATATTATTACTCTTATGAATAAAAATAATATGCAACAAACACCAAAACGAGTTACATCCCGACGTGATTTTTTTAAAACTACCGCGAAAGTGGCTACTGTTACAGCATTGACTGGAATTACTACTCCTTACCTTCATGCCTCTAAAAAGAATAATTCTGATAATGCTTCTGTCAAAAGATCTGATGCAGCTCTGATCGGTCCCAATGACAATATAAAAGTCACCGGTATTGAATCATTTGTTTTGAAAAATTCATGGGTCTTTGTAAAAGTCTCCACCGATGCTGGTATTGTTGGTTGGGGTGAAATGCTAAAGGACGATGCTAAGGCTTGTGCTGCCGGAGCATTGGAAGTCGGAGATTATCTGGTTGGTAAGGACCCTTTGAGAGTGGTTCATCATTGGCAGGCAATTCATCGGGGAGCATTTTATAGAGGTGGTCCGATAAAGACCGCAATCCTGAGTGGTATCGATCAGGCTCTCTGGGATATCACTGGTAAAGCATATGGAGTCCCGGTTTACAAGCTGCTTGGTGGGGCCACCAGGGACAGAATCCGCGTGTATGGCAAACTCAACCCGGAAACCGGGGTGAATGCAATCAAGGTAGGACCAAATAGTGGAATGCGGCAACCTACCAAATACATTGAAGGGAAAAAATATGTTGATGAAGTTGTGGAAAGATTCAAAGCTCTTCGCGATAAAGTCGGACCGGAAGTCGATATTGGAGTTGACTTTCATGGTGCTGTACAACCACCAACAGCTATGCTTCTTATTAAAGCTCTTGAACCATATAATCCATGGTTTTATGAAGAGGTAGTACAAGCCCTCAATGTTGATGTAATGGCAGAGTTAGCCCGCAAAACCCACATTCCTATAGCAACTGGCGAACGGATCTTTACTAAATGGGGATTCAGGGAAATTCTTGAAAAACGGGCTGCTACTATCCTTCAGCCTGATGTATGTTATGCCGGTGGTATAACCGAGTTAAAAATAATCGCAGGTATGGCAGAAGCATACTATTCACCTCTCGCCCCACATAACCCACAAGGACCATGCTCCCTGGCTGCCAGTTTACAGATCGCTGCAGCCATACCTAACTTTCTTATTCAGGAAAATGGTGATAAGGAATACTCTGACCTGCTGGCGAAACCACTACCCCCGGTAAAGGAAGGCCATCGCAATTTACTCACCGATCCTGGTCTGGGAATTACGATTGATGAAGACAAGCTAATGGCTCAGGTTGGTGAACCAATGCCATATAAACCTCGTTTTGATTCTGACGATGGCTCAGTGATTGACTGGTAAAATACATGATATCAACTTTTCTAAATGAATAATATTATCAAAATTTTCATATAATACTTCAATAAAAACCTCAAGTATATTTTAACAAATTTTTTCAATATATTTAGAAAGATAGTTTTTTATCAATAATTTACTCTTTATGATGGTACGTTCCTTACTGATATTAATACTTTTTTTACTTATTTCTGTAGATCAGGGAGTTGGGCAGATTTCTCAATGGAGAGGACCCTTCCGTAACGGGATTTACCCTGAATCAGGATTGAAAAAAAGCTGGCCAGTAAAAGGTCCTGACATGCTATGGTCGTTTGAGGGATTAGGCATGGGGTACGGAAATGTTGGCCTTGGCAAAGACAAAATATTTGTTCTTGGAATGCCTGACTCCACAGGAGTACTTTACACTTTAGATTACAATGGTAAACTCATCAGGAAAAAGGAATACGGTCCTGAATGGAATGGGGATTATCATGGTTCAAGATCAACCCCTGCAATAGTTGGCGATCTTGTATATTTCGAGAGCGGACGGGGAACAGTATATTGTTACAATGGCAATACAGGAAATAAACTTTGGTCTGTGGATCTGCTAAAGAGATTTGATGCAAATAATATCCCTTGGGGCATGACAGAAAACCTTCTCATTGAGGGAGATCGTCTATATTGCACACCGGGCGGAAAAAAAAACAATATTGTTGCACTGAACCGTTTTACAGGAGAAACAATATGGACAAGTCCCGGGAACCGTCAACCATCAGCATATTGCTCCCCAATTCTTGTAAAACATAATAAAGCCTCCCTAATTGTAACAATGACTGAAAAATCAATTATTGGTGTTGATGCCATGACTGGTCAGTTTTATTGGCAGGTGCCACAGTTTCAATCAAATAATATTCACGCAAATAATCCTGTTTATTCAGATGGAATAATTTATTGCTCCAGTGACTATGCAGGTGATAATTCCGGACTTGTTGCTTTAAAGCTGTCTGATGATGGACGAAGTGTTAGTATCAAATGGCGAAATTTGAATTTCAAAAACCTTATGGGAGGCATTATTGTAACCGATGGCCACATTTATGGCTCTATCTATAAACGACATTCATGGTGCTGTGTTGATGCATCTGACGGGAAAATTCTATATACCTCAACTGCCTTTGGTGATGGTAATATTATTATGGCAGATGGCTTATTCTATTGTTACAGCGAAAGGGGAGAAGTGGCTTTAATAAAAGCTGATCCTTTATCTTTAAGCCTGATCAGTAATTTCCGGGTTCCACTTGGAGCAGACCAGCACTGGTCACATACTGTTATTCACAAGGGTAAGCTCTACGTAAGGCATGGCAATGCCCTGATGGCATATAATATTAAGAATTAAGTACCTAATCAGTCAGAAGTCGGAAGAAAAACTGCTAAAACGTGAGGACCTTAAGAAGATATCAATGCGCGGGTAGGGTAGGAAGCCTAATATCCTATTCCTATGTCTTTGGAAAAATAGCACTAAACAATATATCCTTTCTCTGAAACCGTTCCTAAGAATATAAATTATCGTCGTGCCAATTTTGGGGATTGTTGGAAATATATTCAAAAATACAGCTGTAATCAACACCTTTTTTAACAACATGATCGTGAAACCGCGATTGCCACCCAAATTCTATTTTATTTTTATTTGCATACCGTGTAACCACCGATTTATATGACCGTATTACCGATGATAATGAACCACGTTTTGGCGATATTTCCGACATGGATTCGTTTTTATTGGGTATTTCGGAAATTAATGGGTTTTGAATAGAACGTTGTAGAGACGTTGCATGCAACGTCTCTAACCGGATATCATTGGTATTTTCACGAATTCGTAACAACCCATGAACATGGTTTGGCATTACAACAAAATTTATTAATTCAATAAACGGAAAATGTTTTGGAATATCGAACCAATAGGTCGTGGCAATTTGTCCTGTTTCTGATAATATCATTTCCCCATTTTCGATATTGCCAAAATAATGCAGGCGGTTTTGGGTACATATTGTAATAAAATAAACGGCCTGTGACCGGTAATCCCAATTCGGTTTCCGTACCGATGGAATCCGGTATTTATTCATGAATTTATCCGATGACATTTTTTGGATTTGTTTTTATTTATGCAAACCGTTTAATTGTGATGTTGCCATGGTAGAGACGTTGCATGCAACGTCTCTACGCATATTGCAACGTCTCTACGCATATTGCAACGTCTCTATCAATAATGCCACGTATATACCATTAATACGTCGTCTATAAATATAAAACATCAATACCAATATAACAGGATTAAGATTTAACAGGTACAGGTATTGATAATTGTTTGCAAATTACTTTGCATGTTATATTTACAATTTCGGGGTGATGCGGAACGCTTGTTCAAACTCTTTTCGCTTCATGTAAATTGCAATTTTCTTTTCAAAATTTTGGTAAGTTTATAATCTTTCTGCAATTGCGCTTTTTGAACATCTAATAAAAGTTTTAAAGCATCAATTAAATTGGTTTTAAGTTCGTCTATCGTTTTGCCTTGCGAAATAGCTGCAGGAAATTCTTCGATTTGCCCAACATACATTCCGCTTTCAGTATCTTTTTGTATTAATATGGTTAAATCGGCTGTTTTCATGTATAAATGTTTTATTTATTGCAAAGATAGAGAATTAAAATCTTTAGTTATTACAAAATGATCATGAAACCGGGACTGCCACCCAAATTCTAATTTGTAACAACCCATGAACGTGGTTTGGCATTACCACATAATTTCTACCATTGCCAAAACAACAATTCACGAAACGTACCAAAAATTAAAATTCCACCATACCAATAAATTATTTTGCAATTCCATTACAAAACAACCCTGTATTTCAAATTAAAATTCGACCGCCACCCTTCGACAAACTCAGTGCCGGCAGGCGATTTCTGTAAATTGTTAAATAGATAAATTGTTAACCCTATGGAATAAGATTTGAACTATTAATTTGCATACCAATCTGCTAATCTATTTTTGAGAAACATTTTACCATAATAGGTTTTAAAATACTTTTCTCTTTTGGTTGCATCCTGTTGATTTAAACAAGCCTCAAAATAGATTAGTTGAAGAGGTCTCCTATATTTTGTAGAAGTAACATCTCCATTTTGATGTTGTTCAAATCTTAATTTTAAATTTTGTGTATAACCTGCATAATTAATACCATCTTTTTCACTCTTTAAGATGTACACGTAATAAAAATCCATTGCTTAAAATTTAAAATTATTCCACAGGGTTAAAAAGCCCGAACTGCACGCGCGCGGGCCCCGGCGTTCTTAGGTCAGTTTTCCTGGGAGCCGATATCGTTGAAGAACACTGCCCACGCGATGGTATTATTAACCTCGGTAGAACTCCAATACATTTCGGGGCCAGCAAAACCGCCAATTGCATCTCTGTTGATAAATAGTTTGTTCAACTCATCTATGCTTGGTAAGTACCAGTCGTCATAGCCTCCTAATACTAAATCGCCACATAATCGTGCTGGAATACCTGCCGTTAAACAGCCGGCCATAATATCTATGGTGTTCTGATTGCCTGTACCTATTGCAGTACCATCTGCTCCGGTTATCGTAGTACCATAACAACCCCATTCTGCTCCCGTTCTCTGGCAGTACCGCCTGTGGGGTACCGGTGATGTGACCAACGAGTATAATAACGGCATTTTCTTCTATGGAGAAAATGGTACTTTATTTGCAGAGGATTCAAAAGTAACAATATTCCCCGCAGGCAGAAATGTACAAAAAGAGGAGATATCCATACCAACTCCGCTGATGCAGGAAAACCATGTTGAGAATTTTCTTAAGGCGGTCAGAAATAAGGATAAAAACCTGATCTCATGCACACCGGAAGATGCGTTCCTGTCAACAGCTACTGTTCAGCTTGCCATGATCTCGTATTACACAGGTTCTTCAGTAAAATGGGATGAGAATAAGAAGGAGATCATAGCCAATCCTGAAGCATCAAAATTGATAAGGAGAGAATACAGGGGAAAATATGTACATCCATAATGATTCGCTGTGTAAGATATTGGGCATTTATAAGCTTGTTTTCTGGTATAAAATATGTGTTATCACCGGTCAGCAAAAAGAGGAATGATGAAATGGCTGATAAGTAACCACTATTCAAATAAAGAGATCTAATAGCCTACATTCTGAATCAAATTAGGATTATTGTCTAAAAAGAACATAGGAACAGGCAGTAAGAGTTTATAATCTGCTATAAGCAAATAAGAAGTTGCTTTATTAAACCTTTTTAATGTAATAAATATATTCCCCTCTTTGACGAGTTCAGTTTTCCAATGTCGATATATATCCTCTAATGCATCTACTGAAGAGGCATAAAATGGAGTAGCTGGCTCGCCACGCCTGATATTTAACATATTTATTTTTTCTAGAGCACCTGCCAAATCTCCAAGATGAGCTTTTGCTTCTGCATAACATAAAAGAGTCTCAGTAAACCTGATTGCAGGGACATATGAACCTTTAGTGAAAAAGTTATTGAATTCGGTATTGGTTCCTTTATCAAAACCCCAGAATATTTCACTGTTGGTTGATGAGAAGTTATTTGTGTCAATGCTCAGAGAATATATCCCTGCATTGATGATTTCATCCGCATTGGTAACAGTATTATTCAATTCCTGTTTAAATAATGTTACCCGGGTCAGTATTCCCTTTGCAAATGTCTGCGGCATTCTGAATTCATCAGGTGCAGACCAGTTTTGAGGTAAATATTGATATGCATCGTTAGCATCCTGCTGAATTTGTACTAATACCTCTGCTATTGAGTTTCTGGCAATCAGGCTTGCAGTACTTCCCGTTTCAAGAGGAATATCACCAAACCAGATCATTAGATTATAAAAGAGGTATGACCTGATAACTTTTGCCTGCGCATTTATTAGATTTTGTGTTTGTTGGTCAGCAATTACTAATCCTGTGTTGTTTAAAATAAAATTAGTTTTGTAAATTATATCATACGCATCTGACCACAGCAAGAGAACCTTTGCATTATTAGAATTCTGAGTGTGCTGATAAATATCAGTCCATGTGCTGTTGGGAGCCGTAATATTGTTAGCATAAACTGCATCGAAAAGATAGGTAAGCTGAATATAATCCTTTAACAGAGAATAACACAAGATAAGGGTATCATTAATTCCGGCTTCTGATAAAGGTGTAAATGTCTGGTCAGCCCCAAAAGTTATTCCTCTGCAATTTTCAGCTATTACTCTGTAATGATATGTAATATTGGAAGTCAATCCTGTAACACCTGCGCTGACGGCTATGTTACTGCTTCCTGTCAAAGGACTTTGCACAGCCGCGATTGTGCTTCCATAGCCTGCATCAGTACCATACTCAAAAATTACTGTCGTTGAAAAATTACTCGCATTAACGGTACCATTTAATGTGGCTGTAGTTGCACCAATATTTGTAACAGCATTTGTGAAGGCAGTTGGCAGAGTACAAAGCGTAGTAAAGGTAAGATCGTTGCCATATGATATTCCTCCGCTGCTTACTGCCTTTACTCTGAAGTGATAAGTTGTCCCGGGAGTGAGCTCTGTAATTCCGGCATTGACACTTGTCGCATTTTCTCCGGTTACAGGATTTGGTGTTGCAGTTGTTGTATTCCCATATGAAATGGAAGTCCCATATTCAAATGTTACTGTAGTTGAGAGATTTGTCGCATTAACCGTTCCGTTCAATGTGACAGTTGTATTAGTTACCAATGTAGCATCCTCTGTTATTGCTGTTGGTAACTGTAGAGTTGTAAACGAAATTTCATCCCCATAAGCTGTACCTTTATCATTTGTCGCGAAAGCCCTTACATAATATTTTGTATTGGCTGTTAACCCGGTAATTGAACTCGTGAATGCACCTGTTGTTACGCTTGCGACATCAGTAGTATGGTTACCTGTAGCTATGGGATTTACTGTTGTACTCCAGCAAACGCCACTCGCTGTTACTGTAGCTCCTCCGTTACTTGTTATGTCGCCTCCGCTCGTGGCTGTTGTTGCTGTAACGGCAGTAATTACCGTTGTCGACAAAGTCGGGACAACTACTGCAGCTGCACTTGTTGTAAAACTAACTTCATTCCCATATGCTGTACCAACACTGTTAGTAGCATAAGCACGAACATAATATGTCGTGTTGGCTGTTAATCCGCTTATTGAGCTGGTATATGTACCCAAGGGGTTGCCATCCGTGGAATGACTACCTGTTACAACAGGATTGTTTGTAGTACCCCAGCAAACACCACTTGCTGTAACAGCAGATCCACCATTATCAGTTATAGTTCCTTCACCGGTGGCACTTGTCTCTGTAATATTTGTCACTGCGGCTGTTGTAAGAGTTGGCAATGAAACATCATCAGTTGAAAATTGCAGCTGCATCCCATAGGATGTTCCCGTACTATTCGTAGCATAAGCACGAACATAATAAACTGTCCCCGGAATAAGATTACTCAAATTGCTGGAAAAAATACCAGTCCCTGTTTCATCTGTTGTTTTACTATCGTCGATAGTTGGACTGCCGGTTGTATTCCAACAAACCCCCCTTGCAATAATAGGTGCACCTCCATCTGCTGTGATATTTCCACCACTGGTAGCTGTTACCCTTGTAATTGCTGTAACTCCGGTAGTTGAGAGATCAGGAAGAGAAGCTGCAAGAGTTGTAAAGCTTTTCACTTTACCAAAGACTATTTCGGATCCGTCAGAAATATATGCTTTGAAATAATATGTTGTCCCGGCATCCAGGTTTTTTGGCTGACTCACAAAACCGGTTACGCTGGTTGGCTTACCAAGTTCTGTTTTCGAATCTGTCATTGATATGCTGGCTGATTTACCGTAATAATGTCCGTGTTGGGTTGCTCCTTCTCCAAGATCAACAATAAGACCAGGCAGATCAGCTGAATTGGCAAGGATGTTGGTTGCTTCGTCTGTTGAAACCAGCATTGTCTTTTCCAGCTTCTTGCAGGTCGTAGGGACTATTAAACATAATGAAAGACACAGCAGAAAAAATAATTTTGAGGTATTATTCTTCATGACAATGGAGTTACCGGTTTATAATCAATAAAAGATATCTTTACTACTTCTTAAGGATAAAAATGAAATCACCTCCTTCATCACCAACATCCTTAATCTCGCCAAATTGCGGTATAACGTTACTGTTATTAATTACTGCTATCCGGAAGCTGCTGAACAGCTGCTCGGAAGAGAGGTACTTTTCACTGTTTTTATCCAGCCTGTCAATCATATATTTCAGAAAAGCGCTCTGATCAGGTACCTCTGTAAGAGTTCCGCTTGTCATAGCTTTTCTGCTTGGTAACTCATATAGTTTATTTACTGCAAGAGTAGCATCCATAAAGGCAGCACGTGTCTTAAATATAGAACCCCCAAAACAGGCATCTGTAATAAGCAATGTGTGTTTGGAATTGATTTCACGAAGGTAATCACGAAGCGCACTGTTCCTGAACCAGTTAAGTGTGCTGTTCTTCCGGGCATCGGAGGGGAGCCAGAAGCCAGTCTCTGAAGTGGTATTCCATACTCCATGCCCTGCATAAAAGATCAGGAAATTATCTATTGGCCGGACAGCCTTTGAAAAAAAATCAAGGGCTTTCACAATGTCAGCATTGGTGGCATTTTGTAAAAGTCTGACATTCTCTTTTTCAAAAGTATATCGTGAAGTCATGGTATTATAAAACGTCTCCGCATCCCTCACGCAATAATCAAGTCCGTTAATTTCCGGGTCGATGTAATTATTAATTCCGATTATGAGAGCATAGTATTTGCCAGTACCTACTGTCACTTCTGCACTCCGTACGATAGTGTTTGATTCAAACACAGGAGGTAAATTCTGCTTGACTTCCGGTTTTGCCTTATTATTTATAAAAACCGGAACTTTCCCGCTGCTGACAACCTGTGCAGAAATATATATCACCTGTGACAGGCCAAGAATTAGAATAAAAATTAACTTTCTCATTTCGATGATAATTAAAAGTTTAATCTCAATGATAATAACGTAGTTCCCTTATACGGGCCGGTTGATTGACCCAATGAGAGCTTAACATGCTGCAAAGGCTGGTACCGGTTCGGTGTAAGAGCTACCCAGAAGATATTTGCAGCCCATAAGGCTGCACCCGACACAATTAATACACTGGAAAGATTCATTTGTTGCTGTGCCTGATTGAGCAGATCAGATCTTGTAGAAGAATCTTCTTCAGTACGGTAAGAATCATAAGTTTTTAAATAACTGCTGTGAACAACTAAACCTCCGGCCAGTGCTCCATAGGCCACTATTCCGGTCAGCCACCATGGTTTCCCTTTACTTATCTTAGTCTGTCCGAGTCCGGGCATAGCTGTCGACATAAGCATTGCAGAACCTTTGTTGAAAGATTTTACATATTTTTCAGCCTTGATTTCAACATAAACCTCTTCATCAAGAAGAATGCCATCATTTTCCGGAACCCAGGTGATCTTCTTGTTCTTTCCTGCTTTAACATTTTCTCCTACATCACCTGATATGGCTTTCATTTCGATTGGCTCACCATTTTTCTTCTCCATTTCAACCCAAACATAGAACTGATCAGCCTGATTGTTGTTTACAACATCATATGAAATAAGCAATTGTCTGCCATCGAACTCTAATTTGGGAGGAGTTATCTGAAAACCCTGAGAGAAGGACTTAAAAGGTAATATTAGAAAGAAAAGAATAAGAAAAAGTCTATTTGTTTGCATAATTTTACAGTTATGATTCAACAGTAACTTCTTAATCTTCTTTCAAATGTACAAATAATTTATTAAACAGGTCAAAACTTGTAACTATTTATTGTTAACATAATAACATATTGCTTATACAGTATCAAAGGATTAATGCTACTAATTGCACCTTTTTTCAGACTTTCAAATCTCCTGCCAACCAACAATCCAATTAACCGGAGTTCGGTTTTGATCTGTAAAATTAATTGCACGGTTGATTTTTTTATTATAACTTGTGTCACAATATATTAAACCGCTATGTCATGAAAAGGAAATCTGTCTTTTTTTTATTCGTGGTCTTACTCGTCCATGCAACCTATGCACAGGACCTATTCACAGTTATTAAAGTGAGCGGAGATATCGTAATTGAAAGCACTGGTTCTTCTTTGGATATTGGAACTTCTTTTGCCCAAAATGAAAATTTAGTGTTTAAGATACCTGAATCGTGGGCCGCAGTAATCAATCCCGCCCGGGGAAGATATTTACTCACTTCTGGAAATTTAACAGAGTTTAAAAACTCAAAATCCAACTTCTTGCCGGCTGCCGGTAAAATAAGCACAAGGACTATAGGAACTAACCCCAAAGCTACTGACCTTAAGGACGAATTTGAAGGGAATTGTGTGATTTTGAATGAGATCAGAGTAAAAATAGATACGACTGTTTATCCTATGTCCGATAAGAAATTTTTTTATATCACTTATGATTATGAAGGCAAAACAATTAATAAGAAACTGGCTTTTACTTCTGACACACTTCTTATTAAAAAGAATGAACTATTAATAGTTGACGGAGCCGAAATTCCTGATCCTGAAATCAATCAGATGGTCCTGATATATTTTGAAGGAGGAGAAACATCTGTATCTACACCTGTTTGTTCTTTCGCCCCCGTTATACCGGACTTCATTATTTTTACACAAGAGATTAGAATAATGATTGAGCTGATGGCTAATAAGACCTATAATGAAAAACTGAATGAGATATCCGCGTTTATACAGGAGTTTTATGGGAAAATCGATGATAATAATTTAAAGATGTGGTTAAACAGATATTTCGATCTCAAACAATAATGCAAGGTCTCACAGATCAGCTTCTGGTATGAAGAAAATACTTTTGTTTTTGTTCTTTTTAGGTTCTCTTTCCTATTGCTTCCCGCAAAGAACAACATGTAAAATAAACTACTATTCACCAAGAGACTACGGGAAAGGCCACGAAGCAGCAAACTGGGCGTGTGTCCAGGACATGAACGGAGTGCTTTATTTTGGAAATGCCGGAGGATTATTGCAATACGATGGTGTCATCTGGTCATTTATCGCGGTTAAGAACCAGAGTGTCTGGATCAAATCACTTGCCGTAAGTGACGAAAACGTAATTTATGTCGGTGCACAGAGCGAATTCGGATACCTGGCACCTGATGAAACGGGGAACCTTTTATACGTTTCGTTGTCAGATCAGTTAACAGATAATCAAAAATCTTTTTCAAGCATCATCCGCTTATGGACATGGAAAAACAATGTGGCTTTTCAGTTCGAGGAGGCAATTTTTCTTTATTCAGATGGTAAATTAATAACAATATTGCCCGAAACATCCTTCCATATTTCCTTTCTTATAAATGATGAATTATTTGTCAGGCAACGTGGTATCGGGATCATGAAGCTTGCTGACACCAGCTTACAGCTTGTTAAAGGCAGCGAGTTTCTTAAAGATTTTGGGATTTTTTCAATGCTCGAAAGTTCTGATCCGGACAGGTTTATCATTATAACACAACAAGATGGATTCTGGTCAGTAAATAAGAATACTTTCATGGGTTCCCTGATAAAAACAGATGACATCACAATATTTGACCAATCCGGAATATATGGTGCAATAAGACTCAAGGACGGGAATATTGCTGTAAATACACTTTTAAACGGGATATTAATAACCGATGATACTTTTAAAATCCTCTCGGTTATAAATAAAGATAACGGACTGAAAGTAAATGGGGTACTGTCGTTGCTTCAAGATTCTCAGGGAAATATATGGGCAGGCCTTGATAATGGCATCGCGCTGGTTAATTACTCTTCACCGGTTTCAATATTCGGTCCTGAAACAGGGATCTCAGGCAACATAAAAGCAATAGTCAGGTATAATGGTAATCTGTTTATTGGCACAACAGCCGGACTTTTCATTCAGAATAGTAATTACAGAATACTCTCTTCTGCATTTATTCCGGTTAACGGTTTTTCAAAAGAGATCATAAACCTGTGCCTGGCTGATAGTAGATTACTGGTAGCTACTATAGATGAATTATTTGAGATAAGAAACAATGAGGTAATTAAAATTGATGATATTGAAGTAAACTCTCTATTTTATTCTGAAAAATTAGAAATACTTTTTGTTTCCGGCAAAAAGGATTTAGCCATTTACAAATATTCAGGAAAGTGGGAAAAAATAAGGGATATCCCCGAAATTACTGAAAAGGTTGAACAGTTTGAGGAGACAATAACCAGGGAAAAAGTTACATTATGGTTGGGCACTTCTCTTCAGGGAGTGGTGCGTTTGCAGATTGCAACTCCTCTGGATTACAAAGTTGATAAGTATGATTCCTATGACGGACTGATTGATAATAGTTGGGTTCTGCCTTTCAGGATTGACAATAAAATAGTCTTTTCTCAGCGAAATGGGCTTCTGCAATTTATTAATGAACAAACCATACAGTCTCAATTACCTGATTCTCTGAAGAATAAGCCGGAATTTTACAGAGGCTTTTTCGACTTTACAAGTATCGATAGTTCAAGGGAACGGATCAGTCAACCATTTTACGTTGTTGAAGATACTGAGGATCGGATTTATGTGAACCTCGATGGGGATTTAGGATATTTTGATAAGGCTAATTCATATTTATTCATGAAACAGCCATTCTCTCTTGCAGATATTGGCAAAATAAATGTGTTTTTCTATGAGGACAGCGGAATCTGCTGGATTGGAGGTGATGACGGACTTCTTATGTTTAATGAAAATAATCCTAAAAATTATGAAATCAATTTCAATACCCTGATCACGAGGGTCTCCTGCGGTGGAAGCGACTCAGTAATATACTACGGGTATAGTGATAATATCAGCCATCGGCAAAACTATGAAGCTCCGGCAAGAAATTTTTTTATTAATTATAATCTTAACACAGTTACTTTTGCTTTTGCTGCACCATTTTTTGAAGGACAGGAAAAGATGTTGTATTCCTATATGCTTAATGGACAGGATACAGCATACAGTCCGTGGAGTAACGATAACAGGGTTGCCTACAGAAACCTGTGGGAAGGAGATTATACTTTCAGGGTAAAGGCAATGAATGCATATGGTCATGTCAGCTCCGAAAAAACTTTCGAATTCAGGATATTATCACCATGGTATCGTAAAGCATGGGCCTACGCAATATACCTTCTTTTATTGTCAATATTAATATACTTCGGCATTCGGCTTAATACAAGGCGCCTTGTAGCATTAAACAAAAAACTCGAAAATATTATTCTGGAGCGTACAAGGGAAATAAATGATAAAAACATTGTACTCGAAATTCAAAAGGAAGAGATTCTCGATTCTATAAACTATGCCCTTCGTATACAAAATGCTGTGCTGCCAGGTGATGATTTAATTCAGACCTGGCTTGGAGACCATTTTATAATGCACAGACCAAAGGATATTGTCAGTGGTGATTTTTACTGGACAACAACTTATAATCAATATGTTACGTTCTGTGTTGCTGATTGCACCGGGCACGGTGTTCCCGGGGCTTTCATGAGCATGCTCGGAGTTTCTTTCCTCAATGAGATCGTACTCAAAGAAAAGGTTATTCATCCGGAGTTGGTACTCAATAAATTAAGAGATATGATTATTGAATCCTTAAACCAAAAAGGGCTATTATGTGATCAAAAAGATGGAATGGACATCTCAATGTGTATTTATAATAAGCAAACAACCGAACTTGAATTTGCCGGAGCAAACAATCCCTTATGTATTGTAAGAAATAAAGACAAGGATCCCATTCCATGCCAGAAACGACTCAAATTTAATGACTATATTTTATACGAAATTAAGGGAGACAGAATGCCTATCTCATTTTACGATAGGATGGATCCTTTTAAGCGACATACAATAAAACTCTTTAAGGATGACCGGCTATATCTTTTTTCGGATGGTATCAGCGACCAGTTTGGAGGACCATATGGTAAGAAGTTTATGAGTAGTTCATTAAAAATTGGTCTAATGGAAACCATTACTCCTGAAATTTCTGACCAAAAGCAACTTTTGGAGAACAAAATTGATGACTGGCAGTCCCATATTAATCCTAAAACAGGCCTTCCTTATAGTCAGATCGATGATATATGCCTGATGGGAATTAAGATATAATCCTATACAATACTTACTTCATTAACTTTCAATATCTTATAATATTGCTTCCGGTACCAGTTTTCGGATCAGCACTACCCAGTCTTCACCTGGTTTGGATGGCGGCTCCCCAAGAGAAACTTTCCCCGGTCCTGATATTGCTTTCACACTTCCCGATTGCAGCAGACCTCCTTCACGAGGATTAAACCACTCAACCTTAAATGGGGTGGTAATATTGCTGAGATCAAGTTCTGCTGATCCACCATCTGGCAGGTAAACGATATAAATCTTTCGAGCCAAGGCAAAGCAATACTTCGAGTTATTGTGCTCCGGGTTATCCACAAGCTCATCTGCATTCTGCATATCCCAGAAGGGGATTTTATCATCACGGAAAAAGTCAAGTGCAATACGGCAATAATCCCAGCTCTGGCTACGGCTGCGCCAGTCTTCACAATTAAGGTCAGTTTGAGGAAGGGTATAACCGAAGTAATATTCCACGCCACCTCCTCCGGCCATCAGCACACCCCACAATGTATATTTGCGAATGTCATGAATAGTGTATGGAGTGCTGTTTGATGGCCTTGCAGTACCGTCGAAACCTTCATAGTCAGAATCGGGAGGAACACCTGTATAATGAGGATTCTGCTCATCATTTGCAACCACCCATGATTTTCCTGATTTTTCAGCCTCCTTAATCCAATGAATTATTCTTTTATGATCTGTTGACCAGCTATTCTGGAGGGAAATGCCGGTAATTAATGACTGATTTCCCAGTAATGGTTGATATACACGATCCTGCCAGTCAGGGTAGGTATGTATTACAATATGATGTTTATATGGATCAGAATCACTGATATATTGGGCCATAGCTTTTTGTTGCACAGGGGTCTGTGTGTTCTCTTCTCCAAGATTCCAGTTCAGTGCAAGTTCATATCCATATCGGGCAATCAACTCCCGCAGATAGAGCTTACGCTCAATTCCCAGGTCACCGCCATCCAGTGAAGTTGCTACAATTGTACTGTTACCGCTGGTATTGTCATCATTTTCTGTCTCCTGAAGTTTGAAATGAAGATATAGTCCCAGTTTTTGAGCATGATCGAACACGATCTGCCACTGATCGAGTTTAGAGCAGTCGTAGTGTAACTTATCATTGCGCGATACGAATGGCCAAACATCATCCCCGTCGCCACCGGCGTTGTAGGTCAGGAAAGAAAAGGCATTACAGCCTGTACCTGCCAGATAATTGAGGGCCCCAATCAAGCCTTTGCCTTCATTATCTTGCCATGTAGGATCTCCAGACTGCCAGTCACGAATGTGCGAATGCCAGCTCTTGAGCTTAGAGGTAGCTGCCTCATTCTCACGAACAATTCCTGCATTCTTATTTGAATAGGTGCTGTCAAAATCTTCATAAGCAAGCAGGTTTTCCGGAGAGTCGGCTCCGGCCTTGAGGAAGAATTCCTTAGTCCCGGCAAACTGCAGGTACCTTTTACCCA
>Ga0307377_10001255_pt1 | contig 33011 bp, 42 predicted proteins | sample TR3MG_FD_202535 | JGI IMG/M metagenome (GOLD analysis project Ga0307377, IMG submission 202535) | Soil microbial communities from Risofladan, Vaasa, Finland - TR-3 | ecosystem: Environmental > Terrestrial > Soil > Coastal area > Acid sulfate soil | place: Finland: Risofladan, Vaasa | collected... | reverse complement strand
GGTAACTTTCAAGCCCGGCTTTCGGAAAGTCACACTGTTTTTAGCTTGACAAGCATTTTGGGCGACAAGCATGTTGTCAAAATGAATTTAATATCTTACGCAGAGGCATCTGAAATAAAAGGCATTAGCAGGCAAGGGATTAGAGTTTTGTCAAAAAAAAAATGGGCGTTTATGGTTGACGGCCAGGTTGACAAAGATCATCCAGACTGGGAGTGCTATCTTGCCGGGGTTGATCCCGGCACGAAGTCAACAAAGAAAGCGTCTACAAAAAAAAGTAAACCTTCTCGCGGGCCTGTCGCCGGCAAGAAAATTGCAGCTAAAAAAAAGACGATAGCAAAACAGGAAGTAATATCAGAACAAACAAAAAGTAGACGTGAAATAAGTTATAACAAAAATGAATATCAAAATTTATCTTTACGTGAACAAAAAATTTATACTGAAATTCAGAAAATGAATATTGAAATTCACGCGCGGCTTGGGCAACTCATGGAGCGAACTATTGTTGAATCTAAAATCGGAAAAATGGCGCAAGCAGTTCAATCTAATTTTGTTGACCTGGCGCGGAGAGTTTCACCACGTATAACAGCGAAACTAAAAGCTATTGGAATGGAAAAAGAAGTTGAGAAAATTATTGGAGGAGAAATTCAAAAAGGATTGCAGGCTGTGAAAATTGAAGTGATGGATGTTTTGAAATAATTTAATGGAGGTTTAGTATGAAGTTGAAAAAGTTTTTAGGAAAATGGAGAATTAATAAATTTTATTCAGATAAATCAAACAGTGAATTATATGAAATTTTTAAAGAATTAAAAGTAATTATTCAGGATGAAGAAAAAGCTGTGAATTTGTTGAATGTAATAAAACAGATGTATGTTGAAATTTATTGTATTTCTATGTTTAATAATTTAATACTAAAAGACGTGTTTAATGTTTATAAGCATTTGTTATGCTTAGGACTTGATGTTGAAACCTCTATAAAAAAAGGTAATGAATTTTTTGAAAATTATAAAAATGGAACTATTGGATTTGATGATTTATATGATAAATTTTTAAGTGATGAAATTAAAAATATTAAAATGGAATCTGTAAAAAATTCAGAATACAAAGGAACTCCGCTTTTATGTGATATGATAAAATATCTCGATGCATATGAAAATAAAATAAAGGAAATTAGAATTTTAAAAACTCAATATTCTGGTCCATATATTTTTGAACGGACTCCATACCTTCGCGAGATTGTAGACGGTCTATGTGAAATTTCTAAAATAAAAGAAGTCGTATTTTATAAAACTACTTCCGTGGGGCCGACTCTTCCGATTGATGATAATTATAAAGTGATTTATAATGACTAAAAAAAAACCAACCATCCAAAATCTCCCTGATCTAGTTCTCACGGATGAAGTCAATTCAGAAATGTCGGAATGGTTTGATGCTCTAATATCTGGAATACCGGAGGCAAACATAACTGAAACAGTTTCTCAATTCGCGGAGTCATCCAGGGTATTGTCTGCCGGTGTTGCAGCGTATCCTGGACCATATAGTTTTGACCGAACTCCTTACCTTCGAGAGATTGCAGATTGTCTTTCGGACAGCTCGCCAATTATGGAAGTCGTATTTATGAAACCGACGCAGATCGGCGCCACTGTTGGAATTCTGGAAAATGAAATCGGGTATTGCATCAAGTACGGAATCGGCCCGGTACTATTTGTCTCTGGCGACCAGGCAATGGCTGAAGAGTCTATGGAAAAACGCGTTGACCAGATGATCCACTCTTCCGGTTTGGCCGACAAAATAAAAGCAGTAGTTCAAAAAAAACATCAAAAAACTACCGGTGACACGAAGGCAGTAAAAAGTTATGGCGGGACTTTCATCCGCGCGATTGGCCCGAACTCTGAAGCGAAAGCAAGATCATTTAATCAAAGGGTTTTATTGCTTGATGAGATTGACGTATATCCGCAGCTCATGCAGGCGCCAGGAAAGGGTAAGGCTTCCGGTAATCCCATAGAGAAAATGCTAAGGCGTTCGGAATCCTACGGACCTAATAAAAAAATATTATATTTAAGCACACCGAAATTAAAACATACATCACAAATCGAGCCACTTTTTGAACAGGGAGACAAAAGATATTTTTACGTTCCGTGTCCGAAATGTAAACACATGCAGCCGCTTGTTTTTTCACAGTTGAAATTTGGAAATAAAGATGAAGATGGAAAACTTGACATAGGAATAACAATAATAGACGGTGTAGAAACTATAACGAATGATCCGGTATATTATGAGTGTATTCAGTGCAAACACAAAATTAAAAATGAAGATAAGGAATGGTTTTTAATTCGCGGTGAGTGGGTTCCGACAAAGAAACCAGATAGGCCAGGAATTCGCAGCTACCACTTGAACGGATTATATTCCCCGGTTGGATTCAAATCATGGCTTGACATTGCAATACAATTTAAGCGCGTCAAGGATGATATGATATTATACCCGGATTTTGTAAATGATACCCTGGCGGAAACCTTTGCCGAACGCGCGGACGCTCCCGAAGCGCACGAACTAATGAGATACGCTGAAGACTGGGAAACAGGATATATCAGCAATCAGATATTATTTTTGACCCTGGCTGCTGATATTCAGGGGGACAGGATTGAGGCAGGAATAGTGGGATGGGGCCGCGAGCGTCAGGCGTGGGTGATTGATTACTGGAATTTTGAGGGAGATACAAGGGAAGTTGAAAGCGACTGCTGGAAAAGGCTTGCTGAAAAAATAACAAATACCTATTCGCGTGCTGATGGTTCGCAGATATATGTATCTATTGCATTCGTGGATTCGCAGTATCATAAGGATCAGGTGAATGCGTTTTGTGATAATAATTTTAATTATAGCCCGGGTACTATTAACGGAGTGTATCCAGTTATCGCGCGCGAAAGTCTTGCGACTATTACAAAGATGTTTAAGAATGAAATCGGGACTCCCGTGATTGGGCTGGACGATCAAAGATTGAAGAAAGCTGTCTATAATACGCTTAGAAAAAAGCCGCATAGGTCCGGGGGTTATCCATTCGGATTTATTCACTTTCCGAAAAGTTTTGGAAAAGAATTTTATAAGCAACTCACGAATGAAGAGGTTTTTGTTGAAACAAATCGGAAGGGAGTTAAGAGCGTATCGATTGAGAATCGGAAACAGCGTAGGAATGAAGTTTTAGATATTGTGAAATATAATTTTGGAGCATATCAATTTGCGCTTGACAGATTTTTTGAGATAGAGAATAAAAAGCGTAAGGATCAAAAATTAAAGGAAATACAGCAGGACATTGATTTGTTCATGGACGCTATGGAGTCCGTGCTTTATGATGTTGCTGCTTAGAAATAAAAAATGGAAATTAGATATACAGACAACTCTAAAAAAATGATAAAATGGCTGCGCCGGAATCATGGATCCATGGAACTCGCGTCTGCCGATACGCTTAACAAAGCAGCGGAGGCAGTCGAGAAGGAATATATTCGGCAGCTAAAAACTCGCTATAAACTCAAAAATAAATACACTCTCGGAAGCCTGAAAGTATTCAAAGCTACTGCCGTGCGAAAGTCCGGAGCTATGCGAAAAATAACAGGCATAAATGCAATCGTGGCAATGCGTAGCATGAAGGGCGGCAGCCATTACATGGTCAAGCAGGAAGAGGGCGCTAGAATTTCAGGCAGCAGCAAGACAGAAAATCGCGTACCAATTCCTCTTGCGTCCGCAAGAATCGGGTCGAATTTCATGAAGCCAGTTGCTGGACAATACAGAATTGCAAAACAAAAACCACAAACTCTTATGTTTAATGGATCTAATTTTGGAAAAAATGATAGATATAATGCACGTCAAAGATGGGGAATTTTATATAAATATAAAAATTCTGGAAAATGGAATTTGACGCAGCCTTTTATTTTTGAGGGAGCTAATCGCGGACTTGGTATATTCGCAAAGAAAGGCGCAAGAATTAGAATGATTCGGACACTAGAAAAAACAAGTGTAAAAATACGCGCCAGGCATACATTCGAAAATTCAATTGGCGTTTTGACTCCTGACCGGATGGAGAGAATTTTTATGGCACAGGCTAAAAAATATATTAAATAATATTTGAGGTGTAAAATGTTAGAAAAACAAAAGATAAAAAATTTTGATGAATTTTATAAAAAAGTTATAGAACAAATTGATAAAACTTTTGATCTTCCATTTTCAGTTGCTGACTATATTTTCTCGAATGAATATACAAAACAACGTATATCGTATGAAAAAAAATTAGTTGATAGATTTAATCATTTACTTGAGCCAGCTTTAAAAAAAATAGAAAAAGAATTTATGGAAAAACATGGTATTTCTACTTGACTTTATTCAACAAAAATTCATCATTGCTATGGTTTTACTTTTTCTGATCAAAATTAAATTTTTTCATCCACCTCACAAAATCCGGTAGTTCCAAACTACCGGATTTTTGTTTAACAACTTTTTAAAAAAGTACTTGACAAGAATAAACAATATGTCTCATGGTCGCAAAGTAATATTTGTCGCTGCTTAAGCTCCAGGGATGAAAAAATAAACAATTGGGGCTTAATATATGCTTAACCCTTCTCTCATCGCGAAATCTTTTACGCTGGCGGAAATTGAGGCAAATATAATATTATTTCAGGAGATGCTTATAAATTCAACTCCTGAAAAAAAATATGTTCTTGATACAACTCAGGGAAGACAGGACGTAGAGACTCACTCTCCAGAATCAATATCAGAATTACTAAACGCATATATGGCAGCAAAACGTATATTGCAGGGAGCAGGTGGTCCGGTTTTATATTCCGGTAATTATACAGGGATGTCTAGAAATTATCCACCGGGAGTTCAGCAATGAAAGTTCCAATTCTGACAACATTTTTAGCGCGCCGAGAATTTTTAATACAACTCCAGAATAAAGAAATTGAAAATAGAAGACTTCAAATAGACCTCCAAACTAAACTTATTGAGCAGAAAAAAGAACTAACAGAATCTATAACGAATATTTCTAAACCTACAAATGCCCTGTCAAGTGATTTGTATTCAAATGTTGCTAATGGAATATGGGACTCAAGCGGATATAATACTGGATGGTGGTCATTTGATAATGAGCGATTAAGACGCGCTTCCAGAATTGCATATTGGGAGTCTCCTACCGGTCGCGCTATAATAAAAAGATATTGCGACGTTGTTGTTGGCTCTGGTCTGGAATTGCAATTAATGCCTATGTGGAATATTATATATAACTTCGAGATAGACAAAGAAACAAGAAAAAAAATAACAAAAAACATTGAGTTACGATTTAAAAATTGGGCGCAGCAAAAAAAAGTTGATTATCTTATAGAGAGAGATTTTTATCAAATACAATGGGATTTGTTTTTTTATCTTCTCCGTGATGGAGAATATTTTGTGATTTTTCGATATTCTCCATCAATGAAAAGTAATCCGCTTTCAATCCAGATTATACCTCCTGAAAATATATCCGCCACCACATCATTGAGCGAAGTATCAAAAGGGAATAAGTTAATAAATGGAATTGAGTATAATAAAGACAAGGCTGTAGCATATCACGTATTTAACGAAGATACCAATGAATCAGTAAGAGTTCCGAGATTTGGATCTAGATCGGGACGTACTTTCGTTTTGCATATATACCGAAAAGATAATGAAAAGCAGCGCAGGGGAATTCCGCTACTTGCAATGAGTATGCCACAATTGACAAATCTTGCCGACCTTTTAAATCTTGAATTGAAAGCAATGATAATAAATTCTATATTTGCAATTTTTATAAAACCTCCGGATAATATTGATGGGCAGCCTACAATTTCTAAGGGTATAAATACAAAACAAGTAGTAAATGGAAAAACAATCAAGACAAGCGACTCTGATTATCTTTCTGATTTGAAGGGACTCGATTTTGAAAAAGGCGGAGTCATTCTTGACCAGTGGCCAGCTGGACATGGATTTGAGTCCTTTAAGTCTGAAAGGCCAAACGCAAATTTTGAAAAATTTTACACTCTTGTAAAACAGAGCATTGCAACATCTGCCGACATTCCGCTTTCAGTTGTAGATTATAATTTTAGTCAGAGTTATTCTGGCGCACGCGGAGAGCTGCTGGTATTCTGGATGGCAGTTAATAAAATGGTGAAAAATCACGGAAAGAATTTTTGCGCTGAAGTTTTTAAAATGTGGATGTGGGGAGAAGTTGACAATGGAATTATAGACGCTCCGGGCTGGGAAAATGAAGATACTAGAAACGCGTGGTGTAACGCATCCTGGAACGGAGAACAGCGCCCGGATATAGACCCACTAAAATCAGTGAGAGCACACAAAGAAGAACAAACAATGGCATATAAAACAGGGCAGCAGATAGCAGCAGAGCGCGGCGGCGGAGACTATGATGAAAATCTGGAAGCTATTAATAATGAATTTGCTAATTTAACAGAGGCCACGCGGACATATATCGAATTGAATAAAGGAGGTAGAGGAAATGGCCAGTAATCCAGTGATAATTTCAGTTCCAGAAAAAATATGGACACCTGTTGCAATTAATGTTGTAACAGGATTGATTCATAGACTTGTATCGACTGTTAATTATTTTCAAACATACAGACTAACAGGAGGTGCATCTCCTACGACTGAAGATGAAAGAGTTAAAATTTTTGAGCAAAGCAATGAAGCATCTATAAGCGCTACCGAGGCCATAGATGTTTATTTATGGTGTGAAAATAATGATGTAGATAATAATGATGCTGGAAGTGTGAGGGTTGATCTATGATTGACACGATAGGAAATAGAGGCTCAGGCGCAGGCGGCCCGATTCAACAACTGATCTGGTTTGATGACGGAACAGATATTAAAAAAATAAATACTGTAAGAAATGTTGACATATCCGGCGCGGATGTTTTTACTAATAATATTTTATCTGCTACCGGGAATCTTGGCATTAAGATTCTGGATGGCGGTGATGTTGGAATTGGCACTGTCACTCCTACCGCAAAACTTGACGTAAATGGTGACGCAAGAATATATGGCACAGGTGGAACAACTTTCACTATTGAACGTATAGCCACTATAGCGCCCGGGCAGAAAATATTTCTTGATTTTAAGCATAACGCATCATTGAAAGGGCAGATTCAAACTTATCTGCCTGGGGATTTGGATGTTGATTTTAGATTTCACACAACTAACAACAATACACTAAATATAGTACCAGCACTGACTTTGACGGGAAATAACAATGTTGGAATTGGAACAGTTGCGCCAATCGAGAAATTGCATATATATTCTTCTTCTGCTCCAACAATAAAAATTCAGTCTGATGGAACGAATGAAGAAAGTGGGCGAGTATCCCTACGCCAATCAAACAATTCCGGTTATGATATTGTACATGATGGGCGGGACGCGAATGAATCTGTTGAAATACAACAATATCTAGGAGGAGTATATAATTCTACAATATTTAGAGCAAGTGGAATAGATGAAACGATATTTTTAAATCCTAAAAATAATGGGAATGTTGGGATTAACACAGCAACTCCAAACAGCACACTTTCTGTAAATGGGAGTATTGCAAAAAAAGTAACAAATATAGATCATACAGACAGTCCTTATTCTCCAGCTGCGGATATTTATTTGATAAGCGTTGATGTGACTACTGCCGCTGTGTCAATTATAATGCCATTAGCAACAAATTTTTGGGATGCAACTAATGGAATAGGCCGGGTTATTGGCGTGTCGGATACAGAACATAATTCAGGGACATATGCTATAACAAATAACGCATCTGGTAGTGATATAATAAAAGCTGATATAGACAAAACAAGTGATGTAATAAATAGTGATGGGGCAACTGTATGGTATCAAGCTATAAGTGCAAATTCATGGAAGAGGTTATAAGATGAGTAACAAGTTAGATAAATATTTGTCAACTGGAATAATAGAAATTGATGCGGCAGCATTCAAGAAGAATGTAGGTGATTCCTCTAAGCTTGATACTGGTTATGTGAAAGTTGTTTTTGTCGATCAGGAAACAGAGGCGAGAAAAATTGTAGAGTATGCTCCGCGGACTATTCAAATAACGGATATAGGAACTGTTGCTGGAAAATGGCTGGTTTTTGAGCAGAATGGTACAATAACACAACGTGAACTAAACTTGTCACGAGATGAGCTTGATGGAACATGTGGAAGCATTAGGGTGTCTTTGTTTGCATTCGTAAGTTATCGCCCTACTTTCAACATAACTGGCACAAGATTATATTCTCCTACCGGGACGGCTACAAGCTACGATCTATATTATACTTTCGCTGGCCAAACATTATCTTGGGAAAATGGTGATGCGGTTGCTGTGGGTGCTGGAGGATCTTTCACTTTATGGAGTGAGACGGGCGATACTGGAAGTTCTATTCAGGTTGATGTGAGAGTAAGCGAACTTCCAGGATCAGATCAAACAGACTTGAATATAGTAACATTCAACACAGACACAATAACAGGAGTATTTGTATTTCCTATTTTTCACAGTCAGAATCTCGATGAAATTAGCAATGTTATAACAAGAGGTTCAATAAAGAAATCAGGGCTTGAGGTAGAACCGGGCGGAACAGATTTAAGTTTGAAACAGCTCGCCGGAGAAATCAACAGAATCGGAGCTGGAGAAACAAGAGAAAGGATAAATTTTCCGACTGTAGATCAAGCTGTTGGTTATACTTTTCTACCAGCTACAAGCGCATTAACAGGCGTAGCTTCGCTTGATGGAGCCACAACCCAAATTCCTACTGACAAATATGCGTGTGCTGATGGATTATTGAATACTGCGACAGATGGAAATTACATAATAATGTATGGGATTGATTTTGCATCTTATGATTATGAGACAATATCGAAAAGAATGACAAGATTTTTGATTTATGGATATGGAGAATATAAATCACGGAATGATGCCATAAGAGCTGCTGGAGGAAATGATATTATCATTCCAACTTCTATTGAGGGAGCTTGTGTTGATGCTGCATTCGTAATTAAGAAAGGTGAAACAAATCTAACAGATGCTGTCTCAAATGGTGATGCAATTATTTTAATAGCCGATGAATATGGGGATTTGATAAAACCAAATCCTGGAACACCTAACGTAATTGAGGTAACAAGTAAGGATCAATTACCACATGGATATTATCTTGAATATCCTACGAATATAACAGGTGTATACCTGAAAGATCAAACTGGAGCAGCAGGAACGTATGATCTTGTTTATGCTTTCTCTGGACAAACTCTATCTTGGGATGGCGGTACTCCAGTTGCGGTGGGCGCCGGTGGAGAATTTACGCTTGACGATGGGAGCGGCAATACTGTTGTGGCGGTTGTTACAGCAGGGAGTCTTCCTGGATCAGATCAATCTGATTTAGGCCTGGTTGTAAATTCTGGTCCGGCAGTAGAATTTCCTGCCGATATACAATATGAAATACATGAAAATATAGTGTTATTGCCTGGCGAAAAAGCATATAATTCAAGCACTGGTAATGTTGGGTTCAGCACAGTTGCTGGGAAAAGTGTTACGTACCTAGGAAAAGATGAATTTTGGAATGGGGGTGTGGCAGTCGGTAAGTTTCTTGGGTTTATTGGTAGTAGTTTTATAAATGTACCTTACGGTGGATTGTTTTCAGATGATTTTTTTGTGGATGGTACTTTATCAATACAAAATCTTGTGGTTGGAAGTTGTGCAAGATTGGGAAAAATTATTGGCGGTACAGGAAGTCGGTTTAATGTAGAGACAAATTTTCTTGTTCTTGGGACAGGGCAACCGTTAGAATTAAACAATATAACAAGTGTAACAATAGGAGTAACAACTTTCGAGGATGGCAGAAATGAAGTTGGCGGAGGCATGTATAGAATAACAGGAAGCAGTACCGATGTAATTGAAATTTTAAAACTTAGAAGCAAACTTGAAAGCAATGAAAGTATGTTATATATTGCTCCCAGTGTTGCAGATAACCTTGAAGGTATTGGAACTATACATGTTGGGAAAATGAGAGGGGATGGTTCTTTTCTTGCATCTGGTTCTGCTGATGAGGAACATCCAAGACTGCAATTTTCAGGAAACGATCCAATTGCGGATAGCACAGTAGTACTTGAAGCAAGATCAGAGGGCAATACAACTACTTTTGTAAATATTCCTGCCGTAAACGCTAAAATTTTGGTAACAACAGGAATAAATTTTATAGCGGATAAAGTTTCGAGAACGGAATTGAATATAAATGGAACTGGAAAATATATCGGAACAGAAAATGTTACGCTAAAATTATCATCTAATGTGAATATGGATCCCCAAACAGCAGCAAAAAACTTACGCGCACAATTTTTCGGGACTAAACCAACACAAAGAATAGTAACATTTAATAATATAACTGATGTAATAAATGAAACAGCAACACCAAGAGTAAACGGAGATATAATTACATTTAAAAATTCTGCTGGTACACTTTCAACAGGATTAAGAAAAGATGTTGTTTATTATGTTGTAAATAAACAAACAGATACATTTCAAGTTTCTTATACGTTAGGAGGAGCAGCTATAAATTTCACAGACAATGGAACAGGTACAAATTCTTACCAGCTTGGAGAATTATGTGGGGCGATAGGAAGAGCTAATATAACGGCAGGTAACTCGATAGATGTGTTTCCGAATGGAATCGCGGATTTTTTCACTAACTGTGAAGTAAATGTTGTGGTATGGAATGCAACGGATTCGGTAGCTATACTGATCAGAAATATATATTATAGCGTTAGGAAATAAAGGAGCTTAAATAAATGTGGAAAATTCAACGATTATTCAAATTATCCTTGCTGCTCTCGCTCTTGTTATATCTGGCAGCTATCCTTTGTTTGGCATGTATTTGAAAAGTCAGGGCAGGAAATTTGATATTTTATTTGAGAAAACTGATAAACTAGAAAAACTTTTACCAGGAATTGAAAAAGACATTTGTTGGATAAAAAAAGAAATAAATAGATTGAGAGACAAACAAGGAGAATAAAATGATTTTTAATTTTGAACTTAACGAAAACGAAGCTAATTTAATTTTTCAGGCATTAGGCGAACTACCAGCAAAAGTTAGTTTGTCATTATTGAATAAATTGCATACTGAAGTAGCAAAGCAAATGAACGAACAAAAAGGAATGATGGAACCTGCAATATTGAGCATAGACCCGGAGCTTCATACAAAAGTTAGTGATATAAAAAAGGATAAATAAATGAGTACTATAATAGATTTATACGGAGAAGTTGGATACGATATTGACTCAGCATTTGTAAGGAATGAATTAAAAAAAGCTAATGGGGATGATCTTGAAATTAATATTGCAAGCCCTGGAGGCTCTGTATGGGAAGGAATTAAAATATATAACGATATAAGAGATTACAGGAGAGAAAATATTGATGCAATAATAAATATTACACTAAAGGGTCTGGCTGCATCTATGATAACTTATATAGCGTGCAATGAAGTTGCAAATAATGTATCAGCAGAGGATAACGCTGCATATATGATACATAATCCATGGTCATTTGCCGCTGGAGATCATAGGGAAATGTACACTACTGGAAAATATCTTGATAGTATTGCAAAAATAATGGCAAAAGTTTATGCAACAAAAACAGGAAAAAATATTGATGACTTGCGAAAAATGATGGATGATGAGACCTGGCTTTTTGGAGAAGAAATAAAAGCTGCTGGATTTGTAGATGAGATAATAAAAACAGATGAAGACAAAGATAGGGATTCAGCATTTGCAAGCGCAAAAATGCAGGTAGATTCAGTGTTTGCAAAAATTAGAGAAGATAAATCATATAGCGAAGGGGTGTATCAAGCAGCAGCATTTTTTAAAATTGAACCTTTTGCTAAAAAAGAACCAGAGAAAACTCCTGCGAATATCGCAGTTGATAATATACCCGCCGTGGGCGGAGAAAAAAAGGAGGCTGATATGACAGCAGAAGAATTAAAAAAAGAAAATCCCGAAGCCTACGCCGCAATTAAGCAGGTGGGCAGGGATGAAGAGAAGGCACGTGTTTCTGGGATTCTTGCTTTAAAAGAAAAGGAAGAATACAAAAAGCATCCGGTGTTATTAGCAAAAATAGATGAATGTGTAAAAAATGGAAGTAGTAAAGACGAAACAATAGCATCTATGATGGCAGTAATGAGCAACGGAAATTTTCTGGCGGCATTAGAATCGCCCCAAGGCATCGCTACTGGAACCGATACAACAGCAAGTAGTGAAACAGGCGCAACTCATAGCGCAGTACAGGAGGCATAAATATGACACTAACAGCAGTACCGGCAAACAATTTTGATTATGTGGAACCCTGTCTTGATGTATTTCAAGTCGAAGTCACAAACAATCTTGGAAGAGATGTTGATGAACTTGAACTTGTATATCTTGACGGATATTTTGGAGAAGTCAGAAACTTTCCTTTAATAGCAGATGGCGAAAAAGGAATGATAAACATTAAGCCCTATCGCGTACAGCAAACAAAACAAATGGAAGCTACTGACACGTTCGTAGTAGGCGAAGAGATTTATTTTCTTCCAGGAGGATCATCTGCTGCTGGATTATTAAGAGCTACCCCGGAACCAGGATCGATTGCAATCGGAAAGATAACAGCATTCGGCGGAACTGGAGGAGCTACTACAGACGTTAGCTTTATTGCATACTTGGCGCGCACTGGAATTCCTATCGGGCAGGGCCTGAAAGTTGTGGAAACTGCAATTGTAGCAGACGCATCGGCAGGAATCGTTGTTAATATTCCATTAGGCGCAAAAATAATTGATGCGACAGTTCTTTGTACTGCGGCAGTTGCGCTGGAAACAATGCAAGTGAAAACAGGCGCTGGAACTCCGGCTGTAATCACAGATGCAATTGACTGTATTACGGATGAAATTCTGGCAAGGGCTGGAACCATAGACGATTCTACAAGAGTTGTCGGCGCCGATGGCGTTAAAATATTTGCTGCGTCTGCGGCAGGACGTGGCATAGTTCACGTCTATTACATATAAGGAGGCAAACAATATGACTATTGAACTAATAACAAAAGATAGTTTGCGGGAAAAGAATGTTGAAGCACTGCGATCCGGGAAGGTTTTTATTGATAACCCGGTAAGCGTTGTAAAGGATAACATGGGCGGAAAATTTAAGGACATGGAAGAGACTGCTAAATATGATCTACTCAATAGTGCAGAGAAAATCAGTGACATGTATTCAGTAGCATTTTCAGGAAAATATCCAAGTGGGTTTGATGTTCCACTCGGAAAAGAAAAATTGAGTGTTAATGATAGGATGAGGGCAGGAAGATTAGATCCCAACGCTTCCTCTAATACACTTATGCCAGAATGGGAACTATTTTGGAGAGCATATGAAATTTCTCTTACGCAAGGAGTCCATGAATATCCATATTTTGGTAATTTCATTTATAATGAAAACGTCAATCTTGACGCAACAAAAACAGCAAAAGTTATTGAGATGATTGATCCGACTGTTATTTTTGAAGAAAATAATCTCGAAGGACAGGCTGTGAGACAAGGAGAATTGATGGGAGGCAGCACTGACACTTTTGAGCATTTTGCATATACTGCTGGTTTTTCGTATACCTTACTTGCGAAATGGTACGATAAGCGACTTGATATGTCAAAGGTTAGTCGTGCAGTTACAAGAGGACACGGAGCACTGAGAAATGATCTGGCATTAAGCCCGATAATAAATTTTTCATATTCAGGTGGTCAACAAACTCCTGCGGATATCACTTCCGGAGCAAAACGTCAGGAGCTTTTATATTTAACAATCGAAAATGGAATTGACGATCTGGAAAAAAGAATAGACCCATCAACACAGAGAAAAGTTAGTGTAGATAATTTGTTAATTCTTACGAACGAGGTTGATGCTCGCCACATAGGTAGAGTTTTATCAGGCTTCCCGGATGTTACCCTGGATACAAAAAGATACCCATCAATAACAAACATAAGAAGGATTATAGGTTATGATGGTGAGACATTAACTCTTAACAATAATACAGTTTCTTATGATGGTGTTCCTGATAAAATAGCATACTTGCTAAAACCATTACACCCATATATGCAACTTTCAGTCAAGAGAGGACTGATTGCGTTTGTTGATCCTAATCCAAACGTAAAAACTTTGACTCAGGAAGAATGGGCATGGGCATTCGCGCAAGGAATATGGTACAACGGAATACAGTACATAGTTCAAGAAATAACATTACCGGCATGGTAGGAGGCAAAAAATGAAAGAAGAAAAATACATAGTATGCAAAGGTAAAAAGCTTACAGGCCGGAGAAAGGTTATGACGGAAGGAAGAATTTTTACTCTTGTTGATTTCATAGGCGATATTGACACAGCGATTGAAAATGGACTCTGTAGAGAGTACAAAGAAAAAGAGCTGGAGCAATATTCAAAAAAGGAATCAAAAAAGAAAAATAATATTTCCGGTGACGAAGCATGATAGTTAAAAGACCAATCGGGCCTGTAAAAATAGGAAATCAGCTCTATCGATTGCAAGTCGATAGAGCTGTTCCAGGAGAGGTTTTAGAGTTTTGGAAATCTGAAAAATTGATAGAAACATTTATTAAATCAGGAGCGATAGAATCAGAAACCAAAACTATAACAAGAGAAAGTAATATGGAAACAATAACAGATGTCGAACCTATACGAAAAAGCGAAGGCAGCAAACCAAAGAATTCTAAACAAGGGATTTTCGATTCCGGCGATAATAGAGAATAATTTATCCGAAAGCCAGAATATAAATATTTTCTTTATTGATGTTGGAATAGGAATTGAGCCTGAGACTGGTTTTCCTATCTTGAGTAACAAGATGGCTGTTAGTTTTCATATTGACGACTTGACTATAACGCATAATGATAATTTTGAGAAGTGGAAAATAACTTTTGTTAATTCAAAAGGAGAAACAAGAACTGGAATTTTTAATGATCCGATGCAAGATAGGACATTGGGAATGGTAACAACAACATTGAGGATAATAGAATGAGTATATCTTTTCCATTATATGCGCAGGCAATAGAAGGAATTTACGATGCTATAAAAGAAGTTGCGGATGCTGAATATGCTGAGGATCCTGTTCTTGGATTTGAAGTTTCAAAAAATAGAGCAAGGCCGTATATCGAAAGTGTTACTAATAAAGCGCTTGTAAATATTTTGCTTAACAAAGTTGATCCTATCTCAAAAGAATCATCTGAATATGGAGAAATGCAAACAGCAACATATCATCTTGATATGTATGTTAGGGGATCTGATACTGATTTAGTTCCTGCTGATGAATCTGCTATTATAAGATTACAACTTCTAACATCACAAGTTATGTTTGCAATTAAGGCAATGAAAAATGTTAGGTTCAATATTTCAGTTGGAAAGATTAGAAGGAGAATTGAATCTTCATTACAATTTTATGATATTGAAGATGATAGGCAATCATCTTCAATGTATGCTCCGGCCAGATATATTTTTTCATGTGATTTTCCTTATGCTCCGGATGATATAATTTCTCCAGCATTACAAACGGTAGATTTAGAAATAATAGACTCATGGCGTGTACAATTTAATTATTCTTAAAGGAGGTTTCAAGATGACAATAAGTTTTAATAATATATCGCAAAGCGATAGAGCGTCTAACATTGATATTGAGATTGCAGGTGTATTGAGAAGCGCGGCAAGTTTCTTTATTCCGCCTACACCTGTAATAATAGGTCAATATGATCCGCTTAAAACTGGAATAGTAGATTATGAATTAGTAAAAGTTTCAAGCAAGGAGGCTGTAGGTGATATAGCGGGTTGGGGATCACATCTTCACAGGCAGGCACTCGCTTTTCCTAATTCTGTTTTTAATTCTGGAGGAGGTGTGTATATTGCACCTATTCCAGATGCTGTAGGAGCTGTTGCTGCAACTGAGACAATTACATTTGCTGTAAACGCAACAAAAGGAGGAACTTTTTATTTTTCTTTCGGAGGAGAGTTAGTAAGATTTAATGTTAAAAAAGATGACACTCCTACTATCATTGGAGATGCGTTAGAAGATGCTATTGATTCAAATAGAAATATTGCAGTCACGGCAATTAATGCTATTGGAGTTGTAACAATAACATCAAAATTTAAAGGAACAGAAGGAAACAAAATTTTGATAAAACAGAATCCAGGCGGAGAAGTTCAGGCAGGAGAATCTCCTGGAGGTACAACTGTTGTAATCGAAAACGTGGATGGATACCTTGCTGGAGGAACTGGAACTCCTGATATTCACGATATTTTTTTTGATTCCGGAGAAGAAGATAAGCTCGGTGATAGATGGTATACTCAATTTACATGCCCCTTTAACGACGCAACAAATCTTGGAATAATTAAGGACGCTGGAGATGCAAGAAGTGCTCCAACTATTCATAGAATGTTTGGAGCTTATACAGCGTATGTTGATAAAACATACGATGAGGCATTGGCTATTCCTGCAACTATAAATTCAGAATGGATAGGAACTGTATGGGCAGCAAGAGGATATTATCCAGAATTTGAGTATGCAGCAGCTCTTGCAGGTCGCATAGCTCAAGAGCAAAATCTTAATCCTGCAAGACCCTATAAAACAACAGATGTAGGATTATCCGGAGACACAACAATTCCAAATGTAAATTATGGAAGCCAGGATGCTCTTTTTAAGGCAGGAATGGGATTTATAAAAATAGGAAATGATGGAGTTATGCGCTGGGGTGATATTCCTTTGACATATAGAAAAACACCTACCGGAGCAGATACGGAGGAATGGTTTGATGCAGTGTCTCTTCATTCGAGACAGGCGAAGGCTTATTCTCTTGAGCAAATTTTCAGCCTATCTCCTTATGATCGTGGCGTGGTTGTAGATAATAATGCAATAACTAATGTAGAATGGGCAATATCTCCGAAGGATGTTATCGCGGATTTATCTAAGCTCATAGAAGACCTTTGGGGGCCGTTCGCATGGACAAAGAACGTGGAAGAGGTAATTGAGGGATTAACTTCGGATATAAACGAATCATTCCAGGGTAGAATTGACGCGCAGGTAACAGATGACGAAGCTAAAGCATTAAGAATAATAGCGTTAAAATACGCTTTTCTATATTAAAATAAGGAGGTATTAACATGCCAGATATAGGTATTCCAGGCGGCCCGTTAGTAAGTTTAAAATGGGGAAACATGACATTGCATCCCACACAAGATGCTTCTCCGGAGAAGGATTATGGTGGAACTAATTACGAAGTAAAACAAACAGGAGATAAATATATTTATTTAGAGGCTACAATCGTACCAGCTACGTTAGTAATTGATATTACTATTAATGAAAAAGATTTTAATACTCTAAGTAAAAAAAAGGGAAAGATTCTTGCTGGTACAGCATCAACGCAAAGTGGTGACGTGTTGACGTTTAACATGGCAATAAATGGAGAGCTTAAAAATACAAATGGAACAGTATCTTTAAGTCTTGGCGGAACTATGAGACTACAATAAAATAAAATAAAAGGAGATTCTAATGTTAGGTGGAAAAGAAGTAAAAATAGAAAATGGAAAAAAGATCAGCAAAGAGGCTGCTATTACAAAGTTGAAAGAGTGGGGAGAATTTTTTGAGATTGATGTTGAAGATGATTCATTTATGAATTATACTGTCAAGTCGTTATTGATGGCAGTAGTAAATAATAAACTTGACTTTAATTATGATACTCAAGAATTTTCTTTAAGGTTGTTCAACCCTATTCAAAAAAAAGATGATAGCGGTCAGATTGAACTTGTAACTGTTAGGTCAACTACAATTCAAGAGAAGAAAGTAATGCAGAATTACAAGGAAAAGCAGAAAATGGATCAGGCTATTGCATTTGTTGCGGCTGCGTGTAATATTGAGATTGGTTTCGCGGGAAGACTTCAAGATAAAGACCTTGGGAGGATAAATGCAATAATGCTCGGTTTTTTCGGGGATGGAGTACCCCAGAGTATAGACGACTAGACTTTTCACATTTTTTTGAGATCGTAGGCCTGTTAGGAAAATATTTTGAGGGTAGTTTTTCTATCCCGGAATTGATGAAACTAACAGGCATTGATCTCATGTTTTGGTATGATATTTATGTTGTCCAGGCAACAGAGGAAGAGATCGCGAATGAAATAGCGGAGAGGGCGGAAGGAAAAAAAGTGAGATTGCCTTCAGCTAATAAAATGCGAGAACTTGTAAACCAAAGAATAAAAGAGAGAAAGAATAAAAATGGTGCGTAGTTTTCCACTTCAAACAACATTAACAATGGTTGACAGAATAACGATGACAGCCAATAATGTTGAAAGAAAAATGACTGGATTTTCAAAAAGAATGCAGGGAAATTTTCGCGGAATAAATAGTGCAGCAAATAGAACAAATAATGCGATTAACAGAGTTGGTAAAAGCAGAGTAGCACAGGCAGGAATGGCAGGACTTGCGCTAGGAGTTGGAATTGCCGTAAGAGAATATGTAAAGTTTGATGATGCAATAGTTGGAGCTACCTCAAGATTTAAAGATGCTCAAGAATCAGGAGCAAATGTATCAGAGATAATGGATCAATTAAGATTATCTGCACGAAAAACAGGAGCAGAAACTCAATTTACGGCAGCTCAAGCAGCTCAAGGTCTTGATTTTTTTGCAAGGGCTGGATTTACATCTGTAGAGGCAATGAATTCTTTGCGATCAGTAATTGATCTAACGACTGCAAGTGGAGAAGATTTCGCAAGCGTTTCAGACTGGTCATCTGATTTATTGGGAGCATTTGGTTTTGCAGCGTTAGAGTCTACAAAAAAAGTTGAAAAATTAAAAGAAATGAATGCAATGTTAGGATTAGCAGTAAATTCTGCAAATGTAAAAATGGAAGATTTATTTGAGACATTAAAAATTGCTGCTCCAGTTGGTTCTATAGCAGGAGCAAGCATGAAAGAAATGATTTCAATTACAGCAGTTTTGGGAAGCGCAGGAATAAAAGGAACTAATGCTGCAACTGCAATGAAAAACGCATTTTTACGATTAACAAATCCTACAGCAGAGGTTAGCAAAGGTCTTGCTAAAGTTGGATTATCTACAAAATCTTTTGTTGATAAAGAAGGTAATCTTGAAAGCATGACTAAAATAATGGGAATGATAGGAGAAAGAGCAGCAAAATTAAGCAAAGTTGAGCAGTTGGCAGTTTTTGGAAGCGTTTTTGGAGCGAGAGCAGTTGCTGGAGCAGCAAATTTAAACAAAAATTCTGCTGAAGTTTTTAAAACTATGTCAAAACTATCTAAGGATCCACAAAAAGGATTAGAAAAAATAGCAAATATGATGAGAACTTCTTTAGGAAATCAGTTGAAAATTCTTGGAAGCGCAGCAACTGAATTGTCATTCAAATTTATAGAAGCATTTGATAAGCAAGGAAAAGGTGGAATAAAATCATTAACAGATGCAATTGGAAGATTTGATCCTTCTCCAATCGTAAAAGGATTGAAAGCCACATTCTGGATAATTAAAGCAGTTTATACAGTACTGAGTCCATTGTTGCCATTGATTATTGCATTGACAATTGCGACAAAAATATATATAATTACAGAAAAGGCTTATTTTGCAGTAGAAAAAATGATTATAAAATACAAAAAAATAAGACTATTTTTACAAAAAAGGCAAATAATTGGAAATGCTATATGGAGGGCCGCTGTAATTGCAAGCACTGCGCTAACCTGGATCAGGATAGGAGCACAAAAAGCGTGGATGATTATATCAAAACTTAGTATTATAGGGACCTGGCTAATGGTTGCCGCAACTACTGCCTGGAATGTTGTTACAATAATTGCAACAGCCGCTACATGGGCATTCGGTGCCGCGATAGCATTCTTAACAAGTCCGATATTTCTTATAATTGCTGCAATAGCAATACTTGCGATAGGTGCTTATTTTTTAATAAAAAACTGGACAGTAGTAAAAGAATTTTTTCTCGGAATGTGGCAATCAATAAAGGATTCTTTTTGGTCTTCTATAGAATGGATAAAAGGAAAATTCACAGCGATTGTGGATTGGGTAGCTAACAAATGGAATTCAGTCAAAAAGTTTTTTGGGTTTGCAGGTGATGAGTCAACCAAACTTGCGGACGCTACCAGGGCAGCAACCATAAACGCAGCCGCAACAATAGAGAGAGGAGAAGGCAGTCCATTTGCGGTTGGCCCTGAAATGTTTCGATCTCCAGCGACACAGAGAAGCGAAAATATAACAACAAATAGAACTGCCGTGGATGTTAATTTCAATAACATGCCTGACAACGCAGCGATAGACAGGAAGGGCCGCACGGCGCCTGGAACTACTCTCAATCTGGGGGTTAATCCTACATGAGCTATATAAGTAACTTAAGACAAGGTTCTTTTGTTTCCCCTTCAGGAACAGAGCATTTTTTTAAATTTAATGATCTTACCAGGTCAAAAGGGAAAAAAGCGTCTGTGAGCGAGATTCTTGATAGTGATGAATCGGTAGCGCAGGATCAGGGAAATGCGTCTCCTGCATATCCTATGGATGTTTTTTTTACCGGAGAAGATTACGATGCGGAAGCTGATTTTTTTTGGCAAGCTTTGAGTGAAAGATATAGCCCTGAAAATCCTGGAATATTAAAGCATCCGCGCTGGGGTGATGTTACGGTAATGCCGATGTCATTTTCTCAATCTGAAAGTTTCGTATCAGGGGCACAGGTAGGAAAATTTAATGTTGAATTTAGACAAACTTTCAAAATAGCATATCCCACAACTGATTTGAACACCGAGACGGAAGCACTTAGAAATATAAATAAAATGAAAAAATCTACAGATGTTGACAGAATAAAGAAAGGCGCTGGAAGTCTAGCAAAGCTTAAAAATAAAATAACAGCAGCAGTAAAAGTAATATCTGATTCACTAAAAAAAATAGTAGAGACTCAGGAAGGCGCAATAGCAAAATTTGAGGCAATACAGGCAGGAATTGATTCCGTGATTGACGACATAGGAACAAATCTTTTTAATATTGTAGCGGCAACACAGACATTAATGCTTTTCCCAGGACGGATTGTAGATGATACCCTGGCGAAAATAAATGGATATTATGATATGATAGTCGGGCTTATAGATACTTTCACGGATGAAGACGAAGGAAAACCGGAAGACCGATTGAACAACGCAATAATGCTTGAGCTGCTTGCAGGGATGGGATCAGCAGCCCTAAGCGAGGCAGCGCTTTTTACAGATTATCCAACAAAAAAAGATTCTGCGGATGGCATAGCTATTGTGGAAGCTGGATATAATTCAGTAAACGCCGCGATTGAAAATTCAGTGGAATTAGCAACAGATGTGGATATGGAAAATTCTTATCTGATAGATCATAATTATGTAACATATATGCAGCAAACAGTTAAGGCAATAAATTTAATAATACTTACACAAAGTTTTGATCTAAAAATTGAAAAGAAAATAACACTAAAAGAACCGAGCGACATGGTAACGCTATGCGCAAAATATTATAATTCAGTTGAAAATGATACGTTTGATTTTTTTCTTGCAACTAATGAATTGACTGGAGACGAATTTATAGAAATATCTCCAGGAAGGGAGCTAGTTTTTTATGGCTAATAATTATAAAGATTTTTACGTAACAGCTCCGAAGCCGGAAGCTGAAACAAATTACACCGTTCCAAAAGGCGCGTGGCTTGATACTATATCGCAGGCGACGTATGGATATGATCGTGTAAATGATATAATAGCAGCAAATGACTATTTGCAAAGTAGGGGAATTATAAGAGGCACATCAAAAGCCGAACTTCCAACAATACACCCCGGAGATATTTTGTGGCTTCCGGCAGAAGAGGATATAGAAGACCCGGACACTATTCCAGCAGATAATGAAAATGAAGTTGGAATTAGAATTGACGGTAAAATTTTTCGTGGTTGGGAGACTTCAAGCATAACGCGCAGCATAGATACATGCGCGGATAGTTTTACATTTGTAGCTCCTTATGATCCATTTTCAGAGAATGCGAAATATTTGCAGCCATATACATATAGCAAAGCTGATCTGTTTATAGGAGGGGAGTTGTACATATTGGGTATGGCAATGAAACACACTCCTTCCGGTTCGGAATCATCAAGCACAATGTCGGTAGAGGTTAGATCGCTTCCAGGTGTTACCATAGAATGCAATAGCACTGCTAAAAGTTTGAATTATAAAAATCAAACAATGAAACAGATTGCAGATGATATTTTAATCCCATTCGGAATTAAAACAGAATTCCCGGATGGAGATTCCGATCCATTTACAAAAGCAAATAGAGATATAACAGATAATGTATTTTCATTCCTATCAAAATTAGCAGTACAAAAAGGATTTATGATTACGTCGTCAAGAAATGGAAAAATGTCATTTGTTAGGGCAGCTATAGATTCTGACCTGGTCGCGTCTTTTTACCAGGGAGAACAACCTATCATAAATATAGACGCGTCTTACGATTCAACGCAAAGATTTTCAAGTATAATTGCTGTTTCTCAGTCTTCAGGGAAAACAAATAATAAAAGTGAAGTGCTGGACACATCAATATCCAATTACAGGCCATTGATTTTTACAGCAGACGAAACAGAAGCTGGTAATATAACAAACGCTGCAAAGTGGAAGAGATCAAGAATGCTTGCTGCCAGTGCTCCAGTTAGCGCTACCGTGAGTGGTTGGCGTGATTTTAATGGAAATTTATGGATGGAAAATACTCTTGTTACTGTATATTTCCCAAAGCGCTGTATTTTTGAAGAGACTGAATTTTTGATTACCGGAGTTAGCTTGACAAAAGATTCCGGTAGTGGAAATATTGCAACATTGACGCTTGCACTTCCGCAGGCGTATACATTAGAATTTCCGGAGGTGTTCCCGTGGACGAAATAAAAAAATGTAAATGCGGCGGAGAAGGTGAATTGAAACACACTCTTATAAGCCACTTTATAATTGATGAATTTTATATTGAGTGTAAAAGTTGCGGAGACATTGGCCCGTTGGTGAAGGCAGGAATTAACGGAAGGGTAACTGCGATAAAATTATGGAATGAAAGGAGTTTATAAAATGAATACATATTTAATAATTTTATTGGTAGCTAACATAATTTCAATAATTGTTGTGTTATGTTCTACTAGGTTGTTATATTCTATAGTGAAAATTAAAGATGAAAATTCACCTGAAAAAATAGGAGGGTATCAGCCAAGACGGCCCCTTCCTGAATATTTTATGCGGCCGGAACCGACTCCTCCGCCTCCGAGGATAATTTAGAAAGGATAATATGATATGCCATTAATTGAAGTAGTATCAAACGAATATAAAAAGCTCTCCGGTGCTCCTGGAAAATCTTTAAATGTGAGTGTTTCCGGAATCGGCGGCAAGTCTTATGAATGCGAGCTGTATTCCGTACCTGGTATAATATCGCGGCCGCATCCTGGCATGATAGGAATAGACGCAAAAGTAGGCGATGCTAAAATAATTATTGCGACTCATAATTATAGTCTGGAGACTGATATTGAAACAGGCGACACGATGGTATATTCAACAGATTCGGATGGCGCAAAGCAAGGAACACTAATAATAAGAAATGATGGAAAATTTTCGTTAAGTAATTTGCTTCAAGATCAGCATACATTAATCAATAAGTTATTTGATGAAATTGTATCTATAAAAACAACTGGTTCGCCTACGAACCATATACTTGATCCATCAAGCATTGTAGCATTTGAAGCTTTGAGAATTGAATATAATCAATTATGGGAGGCAGGATAAAATGGGAATTGTATGGAATTCACCGCCACTTTTGCCGGAACAAACTAAAAAATACAAAAAAGGATATTATATTCCTAGTAAAAAATCAAAAAAATTTTTAAATTGTTTTAGAAAAGATTGGTTTAATATTTTATGTTTTATATTATGTTTTATTATTATATTATCTGCACCTGTTTATTTATATATAAAAGGAGTTATATGATTATGATTAAGATAAAAAAGAAAAACAAGCAATATACTTTTTTCAATAAGCAGATTAAGAAAATTGAATATTTAAAGAAGGATAAAAAAAATGGCAAACAAAGCAACGCTGGAAGCTGAAATATTAAGCCTATGCAACACTGCGAAGTCAGGCGGAATGAGTGAGGCAACTTTTGCAGCAGATATGGCAACGGCATTCGATAACTATATTAAAACTTTTATTGTAAATATAGGAATTACAGTTCAAGTCAACACTGGAACAGGAACAGGAGCCACAACAGAAACAGGGACACTAAGCTAATGATTTATACCGGAGACATATTGATAGCGAAAAACTCAGATGGTGATTTTGATATAAATTTTCAAAACGGCCAGCCTGATATGACAGATGGATTTGAGACGATGGTTTTGCTTGCGGTATTCGGAGATAAAACAACCTGGCAGAATCTTATAACTCAGAATAAAAATGAAAAATATATATCAGACTTTCCTGAAATTATTGCACGCGCAACAGTTTCAGAGAAAACAAAAAATGACGGAATACAAGCATTGAAAAACGCAATGAATTTTATGATTGAAGAAAAAATTGCAAAGTCAATATCTGTGACAGGTTTGATAATAAATGCGTATGCGATAGGCTGGGGAATAGAAATTTATAGGCCGACTACCGGCCAAACAAAATATGAAATAAACTGGGACAAAGGCGTTGTCTCAGTTTCAGGAGGTGAATAATGGCGCTACCTGTTATACCATCAATTCAGGAAATAAAAAATAGAATAGTTTCAGATGTTGAAAGTAAAATAAATCAGACTGTTCCTAGTTTATTGCTTGCATTAATAAAAGTAATATCAGGCGCAAACTCAGGCGTGGACTATATGCTATATCAATCCATCGCATGGGTTTACAGACAGATTTTTACTCAAACAGCTGATTGGGAAAGTTTAATTTTATGGGGTGAAATTGCAGGGATAACCCCTATCCCGGAAGTATCCGCAATAATAGTGTGTGATGTACCTGGTCCAGGGGCGCAGGTGACGCAGGGGACTCTTTTCATAGGCACAAATAGCATAACTTACAGGGTGCAATATACAGTTCCAATAGTGCTAGGCGTGGCAGCAGATGTGGAAATGCTTGCTCTTACCGGCGGAGAGATAGGGAACCTTGCGGATGGCGAGGTTCTAAATATTTCACAAACCGATCTTGCGCTTGACGGTACGGCTACGGTTACCAGCACTTTACAGAGTGGTGACGATTCTGAAGATAGAGAGATTTTCCGGGAACGCGTTATATCCAGGTTCCGGCGCCGTGCAACCGGCGGGAGCCCTGGAGATTATAATCTGTGGGGACTGGAAGCGCCTAATTTTGTATGGATTGGGCCATACGCAGACGAAAACCAGGCAGGAAAAGTTAATGTATATGGGCTGGTTGACAACCAGCCGGATGGAATTCCAACTTCCGGACAGCTTATAGAATTAAAAACCTATCTTGAAATTGACACAGCTGCCGGGAAGGCATACAGAAGGCCTATCGGTGACGTGCTAGAAACATTGCCAATTTCAATAGCAGAATTTGATATTGAAGTTGAAATACAAAATGCTGGTCCGGACCTGAAAGACGCAATATCAACCGCGATGGAAGACTTTATTTTAGCATTGCAGCCATACATCGAAGGAGTGTCAAATTTTCAAAGGAATACTTTAACAAAAACTAATCTTGCGTCGGCAGCCAGCACGGTAGCGGAGCAGGGAGGCGCTATAATTATCGATGTGACAATAACTGAGGTATCGACAAGTATAGTACGCGAGCGATATGTATTTTGGGGCGGTCAACATGGCAAGGCAAGAAATATAACTTATGTGGACATAGCATAAAATGTTAATAGAATCTATAAAAAAAACACTTACCAGGCTGGGAATTCCTATAATTCTCCCAGGTTTTGAGCAGCTCAAAGATTTTTATGGAGGTTTGGCTGCGGAATATGAGAGGATTATAAATTTTAAGAATTCTGTAAAAAATAATATTGTGCCTTATAAAGGAATGGATCCTTACTCGATTGATGATTATAACGTGAAATATGGGATCCCAAAATATTTACCTGGTTCGGATGCGCTAAGGATTGACAGAATAATAGAGAAAGCGAATCTACGTGGGTTCGGCGGTCCAGACTGGATTGAAGAGCAGTTGCAAAAAGCCGGGTATCTGCTGTATGTCCATGAGAATTTAGCAAAAGATATTGACCCCGGGACCGTGCCGGGGGAACTTATTGTTTGCTCGCCTCCGCGCGGATATGGAGAGATTGTTGCGCAGTGGGGACAGGCTCAGTATGGGACGCATCAATACAGGACTCCAAATCCATTATTTTTGTATCCCCGGCCGGTTGAATATGAGATTAAAGAACCTACCTGGGACAATCGTACAAGCGGAACTGCTAATATTTTAAGAGGCATAACCTGGAACGGAACTATATTTTGCACTGTTGGAAATTTTGGAACGATATTGACCTCGCCTGACGGCGTAACATGGACACCTCAGACGTCCGGAACTGGAAATGACTTGCGGGAAATAACCTGGAATGGAACTATATTTTGCACTGTTGGAAATTCTGGAACGATATTGACCTCGCCTGACGGCGTAACCTGGACACCTCAGACGTCCGGAACTGGAAATATCCTGCAAAGCATAACCTGGAACGGAACTATATTTTGTACCGTTGGGAATGTTGGAACGATATTTACCTCGCCTGACGGCGTAACATGGACACCTCAGACGTCCGGAACTGGAAATGTTATTTTAGGCATAATCTGGAATGGAACTATATTTTGTGTTGTTGGGGATGCTGGAACGATATTGACCTCGCCTGACGGCGTAACCTGGACACCTCAGACTTCTGGAACTGGAAATGTCCTGCAAAGCATAACCTGGAACGGAACTATATTTTGCACTGTTGGAAATTCTGGAATGATATTGACCTCGCCTGACGGCGTAACCTGGACACCTCAGACGTCCGGAACTGGAAATGTCCTGCAAAGCATAACCTGGAACGGAACTATATTTTGTACCGTTGGAAATTCTGGAACGATATTGACCTCGCCTGACGGCGTAACCTGGTTTCCTTCCCTGACTGGTATTCCTAGTGCACTATATGATGTAATATACAACGGAAATATATTTTGTGTAGTTGGAGCTGCTGGAATTATAATTACATCTGATAATCTTGACAATAGAAAATTCTGGAATTATTTCTTTTTCCTGTCACCATTTCCGGATAGGCTCGCTGATCCCGGAGAGTTGATCGAAATGCCATATTATGAGTTTGATTACTTATTTCAGTTGGTTGTCGAAATGAAACACCTGCGCAATTGGTGTGTGGCGCAGGTTGAAATTGTATAAAAAAAATAGAGGTAAATTATGAAAGACTTAAGAAATTATTTATTGAATTTTGATGCGGCTTCATCCGGGTATCCTTACGGAAAATTCCGTGATGATCCGGGTGATGAAAGTGGATCGGAAGAAACAGTATTGACGATTAACGATTTTTATTATGGCATGGTAGCGCCTATAGAAAAATATCTAGGTGGGATAACTAACACGGATGAAACTACCCTGGCATCGGATTTTCTGAATGCTATGGAGACAGCAATCGGTGTTGTGGTAAATCAGGACATAACCGGGTCTATTGATTTGGCGTTGTACATATCAGATATAACAGTCATTTGCAACCCCACTGCCGACATTACAATCACTTTCACGAACGAACTACCGGAAGGGAAGCGCTTGCGGATATGGAACGTGGCGGCGACGTGGAAAGTTACGCCTACTATTGAGGGTGATACCTATGATCTTTATGAAGACGCAAACAGAAAATATATTAGCGATGGCACAAATATGGTATTGGCTTCTTATTTGATTAGTGATTCCGCAAATACTTTGACGGTTACTGCTGATTGTACTATAGATCAGGATTTAGCCATTGCCGCAGATGTTCAACATAATCAAATAAGAATTGAAAGCGATTTTTGGTCAAATGCAGCCTTGCAAATACATAATACAACAGCCACGCACGCAGGTATACGATTTACAAATTTGGCTACTGGTCCATATCCAAACAATGGTTCTTTCGCTGGTCTGGATCCTTCAGGAAAATTTTCAATAGTGCAGACGGAAAATAATAGTGTTTCAGTATTTACGAATGGTTTAGAACGATTAATAATAACAGGTGATGGAAAATTATCCACAGGAGCTGAAATTGCTCCAGATGTTGATCCTGGGGGTTTATGTCTAAATCAGAAACAAAATGATAATTTTATTATGACATTAAAGGGAACTGGAGATGTAAATCATGGAATTACTACTGTCGCAGAAACAGATACCTATGGAATAATTGAAAAAGTAGGTACTTTGGGAGGAGCATATATAACAGGAATAACATCCAGTCCAACTTCATTAAGCTTGAGAGCTATCGGAGTGGGGGATGGGAGTCCTGCTAATACAAATATGAGATTTGAATTTTATAAAAAAAATGGAACTGGAATTGCACCAATGGATGCCACACATGTCATGCTTGCTATGTACAATGCCTCTAATCTTAGATGGTTCATGGAAGGATCTGGAGAAGTTTTTAATGATTATGCAACAACAATGACACTTTTTGACTCAGAAAATGATATTGAACTTGGAAGGGCTTTGCAACAAAAAATTGGAGGTATAAAAATATCAAAAAATATGACAAATAAACTACAAAAATTAGGAATAATAAATAAAAAAGGATTTGCATCTCAGCAAACACTTACGGCTTTACAGCTTGGAATTAGTTCTCAGTTATCAAATATAGTTCGTCATTTTGCTAAACATATTGGAATAACAGAGAACCAACTTTTAGAGTGGTCAAAAGATTATTCATAAATAGCATTAACTTTCTCAATATCTTTAGTTGTTATCTCTGGGTTGAATATCCACATATCGGGATCATCATTTACTGTAAAAACAAAACCTCTGTCTTTTAGAAAAGTAAAAGAATTGTAGTGCATAATACTACGTAGATCATATTCAAAGTCATAATACCAGGAAGGAATTTTGTAATCGATATAAAAATTATGTTCCTCACCTTCTTTGATATTGTCCCATTGTATCGTTATGTTACTGTTGCGATCTTTTCTCCTAACTTCGTCCGGTAGACAAATTACATGACCGAGTTCGTGCATTGCTGCGTATAGACTAAGATTTTCCTGTAAATACACAAAGCTATTTTTATTATGCCCTATTTTTGCACAGGATTCATTTTTTAATTGGATATAGCAGATATAATCTCCGGTGACATCCATCTCTACAAACTCAATATCAGTACTGGCCTCCCAGGCATCCATAGCCTCATAAATATTTTCTATGTCGGTTGTACTAAAATCCTTACTGATATGGAACGCTATTTTTCCATTAGGCCACTTTTTATAAGTCTCCCCCTGGTCAACATCGCAATAATCACACCCACATAAAACCGAAGCCAACAGTAATAGTAACATTAACTTTTTCATTTAATTGTTCTCCTTTGTAGTAAATATAATCATTGCCCTATCTATGGTAGGATCATCAAAATTACTATTGTCAAAAATTCCCCCTGTTTCTCGCGATAATGTTATATATTCAGAATCAATAATACAAAAATCTTTACGTTTAACATTCTCAAATGCGGTTGGCAAAAATGGATGCGCCTTTTCAAAATCGTCCATAATTACAATCTCAGATATTTTTATATTTTCAAATGATTCATTATGTTTTATTTTCACTGTTTCTTGAGTATCCATGTCCCATTTTACGTTTATAAATTTCTGTTTAGTAATTGCTGCCATAACTCTCCCCCTGGTCATCACAATAATCACAGCCTGAGCATAGTCCGGCAAGCAGTAAAATCATTAGTAACTTTTTCATTATTTATTCTCCTTTTATTTTTTATTAAAAGATTCTATTACTTCATTCCGTAAATTTTCAAACGAAACTCCAAATTCAATTATTTGAACTGACCTGCCAATTGTTTTTTCAACCGATTCGTGAAATACATCAAAAGGCATACAAAGTTTGTCTTCAAAAATCTGAAATAATGCTTTTTGTTGTTCAGTTAATTTTTCCCAAAATTTTGCTTCGTATAGTGCTGCTGATTGTTCTACTGTCATTATAAATCTCCTTTTATTTATTATAGGGTATAGTCAAGGAAAACTTTAACGAATAGCTCTCCCCCTGGTCATCATTACACCCAGAACATAGGGCCGCGAGTAGTAATATCATTAGTAGCTTTCTCATGTTAATTATTCCTTAATATATTTGTTTTTAAAAACGAAGCCAGCAAGCAGCTTTTAGGAATAACTTGACTACTGTCAAACATAACACACTCCTTGTCACATTTCTCAAAAGTTTCTACCTCGCAAGAAATTTTACCTTCACTGTCGTATTGTAAAGTTTTCATTTTTTTCAATGGACATACTCTCATCTTAAATCTCCTTGTTTGTTTTTTTTAATAATTTTTTTAAGTAACTTTCCCAGGATACTACCATCATTTATTCGCCTTCCAGGTGGCTTGGGATTCCAGGGCACTCCCAAATCAGAATCAATAAACTTTCTAAAATCCTCATCGGCTTTTTTATCAGCACAAATTATTTCTTGCGTACTTCTAAATAAATTTTCGGTAGTTATATTATCATATTCTTCCTGTGAATATTCCATGCCAGCGTGATAAGTTCTTTTCCCTGTATCACTCACCTTCCTTTTTATTCTTAGCAATAATTCTATCATTCCAGGATATTGCTTTTTTTACCCATGGGCTATCTGGATTTTCCTGGATAAATTTATTCTTGCGTATATAAATCTGCAATGAGTTTTCTCCGTCCGGAATATATCTATCTACAATTTCTCTCATTCTTGTTTTTTTGTTGTCACCCGTCCATTCCTTCGAGTGAATTATTTTTAAAAATTCAACGGCTTCATTTTCATTATCAAAATGTCCGATGCACCTGAAACAATTACACGGAGACCAGATATGAAATATTTTGCTATCAGAACTATTAGAAAAAGATAGTTCCTCCAGTTTTTGTATATCTATATTAAAATATAATTCAGAATAACAAACAGGGCAAATGAAATATTCTTTACTTTCCTTATTTTCAAACATTATTACTACCATTCCTTTTTAGTGTTGGACACTAACAGTAATATCATTAGTAGCTTTTTCACGTTAGTTCTCCTTTTGTTTTTTTATTTTAGTCCACTTTTTTCGTATAACTCGTAATATTTTTTTGCGGCTTCAATAGAAATAAAATACTCTTTCGCATACACACTGTTTCCGTGCGTGTCCATAACCTTTTTTTCAAAATCAGATAATGAAATAAACGTGCATCCACATCTTACAATTATTCCGTTTTCTTTAGTACAGTAGAATATTGTATGCGAATTTCTACTGCCTATATAACCTATTTTTATTATACCTCTTTTTAATAAATCGTAACCGTCAACGCGCAAGTCACCGTCAACGCTCAAGTCACCGCCAACGCGCAAGTCACCGTCAACGCTCAAGTCATCGTCAACGCGCAAGTAACCGCCAACGCGCAAGTAACCGCCAACGCGCAAGTCACCGCCAACGCGCAAGTAACCGCCAACGCGCAAGTAACCGCCAACGCTCAAGCAACCGCCAACGCTCAAGTAACCGCCAACGCGCAAGTAACCGCCAACGCGCAAGTAACCGCCAACGCTCAAGCAACCGCCAACGCTCAAGTAACCGCCAACCAAAATTGATTCTTTGAAAATTGGTTTTTTTATATTTCCAATATGCACATTCCCATCAAAAAAATAACAATTTTTTTCAGGGTCATAAAATTCCTTTGAAATAAAAACGCCATCCTTGTCAAAATTGTTTTCATCTAATGTTATTAACTTTTTCATTACACACCTTCCTTTTTATTATAGGCCTGCGCCTGGGATTCTTTTAATAATTTTATACCGTAATCGATAATTTGCAGGCTTGCTCTGTCACCTGCCGCTCTTGCCGTCCATTCTGCTGCCCTTGCCGCTGCCCTTGCCGCTGCCGCTGCCGCTTCCGCTCTTGCCGCCCATTCTGCTGCCATTGCCGATGCCGCTTCCACAGCTAATTTAGCACAAAATCCAGCATATTTTTTTACATCATCTAACTTCATGCAATATGGCAATATCCATGTTGCCCACAGCAGGGAGTTTTTATTATTATAATTTTTAGCGATATTTTTCTTTTCTGTTTTCAGTTTTTCGATGCACTCGAAAACGTCGAGAGACTCAAATCTGTAATCCTTCCATGCCTGTATTGCATCACCACAGGCCTCACTTTTCTCTAAAAATTCAAGTGTTATTTGCATGTTAGTTTTCCTTTTGTTTTTTTTACTGTCCAAAAAACACTTTTTCTATATGTTTTATATGTGAATAATACTCTTTGATCTGGTCGCCTGTATATCCGTCATCCCTTCCCTCGACATCATACATAATTTTCCAGTAATCCAGAGAAGCTTCTATACAACCTATATATATCCTGTAAACTCCCGGCTGTGGAATATATGCAATTATTTTATGCCTACTGCCTTGAATTCCGAAAACTGGGAAAGGGAATATCGTGTCTTGATTCCATATCATATTTGAAAGATCAGCCCAGCTAAGATTAGCCCCTCTAAGATCAGTCCCTCTAAGATCAGCCTCGCTAAGATCAGCCCAGCTAAGATCAGCCCCTCTAAGATTAGCCCCTCTAAGATCAGCCCCTCTAAGATCAGCCCCTCTAAGATCAGCCCAGCTAAGATCAGCCCCTCTAAGATTAGCCCCTCTAAGATTAGCCCAGCTAAGATCAGCCCCTCTAAGATCAGCCCCTCTAAGATCAGCCCCTCTAAGATCAGCCCCTCTAAGATCAGTCCCTCTAAGATCAGCCCAGCTAAGATCAGCCCCTCTAAGATCAGTC
>Ga0307377_10001254_pt1 | contig 33020 bp, 48 predicted proteins | sample TR3MG_FD_202535 | JGI IMG/M metagenome (GOLD analysis project Ga0307377, IMG submission 202535) | Soil microbial communities from Risofladan, Vaasa, Finland - TR-3 | ecosystem: Environmental > Terrestrial > Soil > Coastal area > Acid sulfate soil | place: Finland: Risofladan, Vaasa | collected... | reverse complement strand
TGGATGATGAGTGGGACTTGTCTGAGTGGTAAAGAAACGGGCATGGACGGGCAGTCAGCCTGTAGGGCTGAAAGAGCTGATTCCCGTCCCATGCCCAGCCGGCTACAGGTCTTCCGGCTTGATCGTCTTGCGGCCGTTGGCCTCGGCCCGTACCGTCGCGGCCTTCAGCTTGGCGTGGACGATCTTGGAGAGCGTCTCGGGCACCTCACCGCTCATCCGGAATTCGCCGAACGTCTTGACGGATTCCTTGACCTTGCTGGCGACGACCAACATCGGGGACTCGACTTCCTTCTTTGCCATTCCTGTCTCCTTTTTGTTCTAGCTAGAACCAGGGAACACTTGTTCTTTATACCCTCAGAGTCAATCTTTTTCTCTTGACGACAGATCGAGGCGCGGGTACTTTTTGTTCTGTCGCTGGGACCTGCGGGTCTCGGCCGCCCCTCCCCGATCTCTCTGGGCATCCATCGGGGAGGGACGTTTGATGCGGGTTGGGGAAGTGGTATCCTGCCAGATTCATAATCTGGAGATCGGCAGTTCAAATCTGCCACCCGCTATCGCATGAAGTCCGGCCGGCTTTCAGTGGCTTCCAAGACGCTCTCCACCATCACTCGCCTGTACGCCTCCTTCATCCATTCCTCTTCTTTCTCCTGCCCTGGAAAGGCCGGCATTTGGACTTTGCGTCCGTCGCAGACGAAGCGATTCTCTTCCAGTGTCCATCGGTAGGTCTGGCAGATCCACCCGCGGCAGTGGTAGCACTCCTCGAGAGACAGGAGCGGGGCCTCGGGGCTGGTGTCCTCCTCCTTCAACATCTCCAAGAAGACTACGAGTGTGGTTCCTGTGTCCCACAGGGCGGCAAAGAAACGCTCTCCCTTGCTCTTGATGAGCCCTGCGAGGTGCGGGAGAGGTCCGTGCTCTGGGTGCATGGGGTCCAGGTGTGCTTCGCCGGGCCAAAGCTCCGGCAGGGGTACATCATCGATGTACGTGGGCTTCATCAGTTCCTCCTCATCACCTACTTATACCCGTGGAAAATCGATCTTGTATGTGGCATAAGCTCTTCGCTCTTCGAGCTTAGATCACGGTTTGGTCAATTTGGGGTTGACAAATGTTACGCCAGTGACCATTCTAAAACACGCTGAGATGATCGATCAAAGGAGGATCAGCATGCGTTACAAGGGTGACCACATTAGGGTCATGAAGGTGCTGGGGTCTTCGCTTCCGAAGCGGGCCTCGGTCAACACGGAAGGCGTCGTGGCCCAGGGGTTCAAGGGTCAGGACAATGCGGAGCGTCGGGCGCGGAATGCGTACCGGATGCTCAGGAAGAGCGGGCACATCGAGATCGCCGATCGCGGTGAGTACCGGTTGACGGCATCTGGCGGGGCATTCGTGACGGCACTCGCCAAGAACGGCTTCAAGCTCCCCGAGAAGGCGAAGCCGGTGAAGAAGGCAGCGAAGGCCAAGGTCGCCAAGGCCAAGGTCGCCAAGGCCAAGGTCGCCAAGGCCAAGGTTGCCAAGCCGAAGCCGGCCAAGAAGGTTGCCAAGGCGAAGCCGGTGAAGAAGGCAGCGAAGGCCAAGGTTGCGAAGGCGAAGCCGGCCAAGAAGGTTGCCAAGCCGAAGCCGGCCAAGAAGGTTGCCAAGCCGAAGGCAGCTCCGGTGAAGGTGGCGGCTGCGAAGAAGCGATCTCCCAAGCTTCCGAAGGCCCCGAAGGCATCGAATGGTGCGTCGGTGACCGCGACACCGGAGGCTCCCGTGAAGACGGAGGAGAGGCCCGCGAGCGCACAGCTCACGTTCTAGTTCCATCTCGCCGAGGGCCCCGTTCTGGGGCCCTTTTTGTATCTGGAGGTCCAGTGGCAGAAGAAATCGGGCGCCAGGAAACCGAGGCGAACTACTCGGCGGCGCTGTTAGAACTCACTCAGGCACAAGTCAAGTTGGGGGAGGCGCTCCGCCATCTTCAGCGGCTTGGGATCAATCCGCCGCCTCCGCCGCATCTTCGTTTTCGTCTTACAGACGAGCGGCACGGGCGCACACACAAGTTCGAGATTGGGACTGGAGATCTTGGTTTTGAGGGGTACATCTCAACGGGGACGTACTCGGACGGGTCATTGGGGGAGATTTTCATCACGGCGGAGAAGAAGGGTACGTTTGTTTCTGGCCTTTTGGACGCCTTCGCCGTCCTGTTCTCGATAGCGCTCCAGAGCGGTGTTCCACTCAACGTGTTGACGACCAAATTCAAGTTCACAAAGTTCGAGCCGGCTGGCATGTCCCAGAATCCGGAGATTGGTCTGGCCCACAGCGTGCTCGACTATGTGATGAAGTGGTTGGACCTGAAGTACAAGCAGGAGGAGACGGAATGATCGATGGGCAAATGAACCTGACTGGCGAAGAGATCGGCCGTTTGATCGCTGGGTTGGGTCGATTCATGGAGGATTCTTGTTCCGGTCTCTGCCTGGACAGTCCAGAGGATCGGGGCACATTGGCGGGGAAGTTGGCGGCGTGGCTGGCGCAGGACAAGACGATGATGATCAGTCCTGCGCCATTGCTCCCTGCCGCCAAGTACCGTTATGCTCTTGACATCCATGATGGTGCCACTCGGGGGCTCATCTGTCGTTTGGTCATGGATCGGGGTCGGGAGATGACGGACGGTGACTTCATGCAGATGCAAGACTTCATGTGGGGAGTGATCGGCCGCCACATCATGAGCAACCCAGAGCTGCGTCGTACGCTCGAGCTGGCGGGGATTCGGGTGGAGGAGCCAACTCCTGCCCAACCGGCCCCGGCCCTGTGAGGACCCATGGAAACGCAAACTGAAGAGAAGACCGAGGTTGAGGTCGAAGAAAAGAAGACCAAGAAGAAGGCGCCTCCCGTTGACCGCAAGACAGAGCTGTTGGCGAAGAAGGCTGAGCTGGAGCGCAAGAGCAAGTATTTGAGCAAGGAAGAGTCCACGGAGCTGAAGGCGATCTTGGACGCGGAGGAGTTGGTGCGGCGCCGAGGGGCGCTGGTCCACAACCTTTGTCAGGACGCCGAGACCTACGGGCGTAAGACTGGCGCTGCCATCACGCGTCAGATCACCGACAGGGTGGCGAAGTTCGGCGCGTCCGAGAGGGACGAGACGAGCATTTCCGTGATGGCGTCCAACAACAAAGTGAAGGAGCTGCGGAAGGAGTACGAGAGGAAGCAGAAGCAGCTTCAAGTGGATCTGAAGCGGGAGATAGAGGAGGCGCACATCCGTCTCGGGGAGGTGACGACGGGGATCCACGAGAAGTACCGCGCTCAGTACGATGAGGCGGAGCAGGACATGAAGAGCCAGCACATGGGACTGGCCATCATGATTTCCGATTTCCATGACGAGATCAAGGAGTTGACCCTGGAAGAGCTGGAGACGTTGGCCAAGGATGGCGTACTCCCGCGCGGAAAGGGCGACTTCCTGGTCGCGCCGGGCATAAACAAGCCCGGCTGAGAGGAAGCAGCCATGCTGAAGTTAGTCTTGGCGGCCATAGCATGGCTGCAACCGAATCTTGCGCCGCAGGCCGCCCAGACCTACGCGGAGATCATTGCGGAGGTCTCCACCAAGCATCAAGTTGACCCCCTCCTAGTAGTGGCAATCATCCAGCGGGAAACCAAATTCCAGTCGAGCAAGGTGAGCAGGACCAAGGACTACGGTCTCATGCAGATCCACGTCACTCACACCTCCAGCTCCCAGTTTCTCGGTCGGGAAAAAGATCTGTTCGACCCCCGGGTGAATATCCGACGGGGGGTCTATCTGTTGTCGCATTACCGGGCTCTTCACAAGCGGTGCAAGAATCGAAAACACCACTACTGGGATCACTACAAGTTTGGTACCCGTGTTCCGAGACGGTTCAAGAGCGCCACCGACCGGGGCACGATCACGTACAAGGCGCTTTTGCGGCGGTTCGCCAAACCGCTGACGAACGTGTGATGATCTTAAACAAGGAGACAAACTTCCGGCTGTGGGAGGCTGGAGCCTTCGGGAACAAGCTCAGACAGTGGAGGACCGTCGATGAGTGGCAAGAGAGTGGCTTTGGAGGACTTGTTGTCCTTCGATATCTCGGCTCGGTGGGAGGCGGTCTTTGCCGATACAACCTGCGGCCTACGGAAGTATGGCCCACGGTCGTTAGTTGGCTCTCCATGGGAGCCGACCAAAACAAAATCATGGTCAATGAAGCAGCCCCGGACCAGTCCGTCGTGCTTCAAGGAGAGTACTGGAACGGAGCAGATCGCTGGAACTGGATGGTCTACTCCCGTGTTTGTGCTCACATGCGTCCAGCCCTTCAGCGTGAAAGCTTCACTGCTGAAGGACTTGCCACGGACCTCATTTTGCGAGGAGCTATGGCGCCAAGTTCTTGGGCAGATTTTGAAGTCCTACGAGAACAGTACCCAGGCCATGCTATCGAGTTTAGCATCTACTCGATCAGCGTCGGAGACATCCCAGGCAGGAACACGCTGATCTGGGAAATCCGTAAGTACTAGGGCTAGAGAAGAGGGGCAACGCCCCTCTTCTCTAGCCTACTCGACCAACCTGAAGCGGATCAGTGTGAATTCTTCGTCGTCCCGGTTGCGGTGGACCTTGGGCGTCGCACTGAAGGTACAGATGCTGTTGATCGGGTGGGCAGCAGTGACCTCCTTGTTGATCTCCTGGAAGAGATCGGGCGTGGGGTCGACGCCCTTCATGAGCCGCTCTCTCTGCGGGCATTGGACGGAGATGGGGCGTTGTGGTTTGCCGTCCACCTCTGGGAGGCGCACTTCTAGCGCCACGACGACTTTTGGATCTTGCGTCAGGCTTCCTCCCCGTAATTCTCTGACCGTCAGGGGGAGGTACTTGACGGTGTACCCGGAGACTGTTCCTTGTTGGAGGTTCTGGTCTTTGGACTTTTTCTTGGGCATGTTTCCTCGCTGTGTTGTGGCTGTTCTGAGGGCCTGAACAAACTTCTTATAACCGAGGAGCGGGGAGTTTTTCGGAGGTGAATTTGGAGATTTTGATCGGCATGGACGAGGCAGGGATGGGCACGCTAGCCGGCCCAGTGACCGCGGCCATCGTCCTTATCAAAAAAGGCGCGGTTCCTCCGAAAGTGAGGGACTCCAAGATGGTTTCTTGGGAGCAGCAGGAGGAGCTTGCCGCACAGATCATGGACGCGGCTATAGCGTACCGCGTTGGGTACCGCACACCTGACTTCGTAGACCGATTCGGCATCTCAGACTGTTGGAGCGGGCTGATGTCCGAGCTTGCGATCTATGGGGACGCCGTAAGGCAGCTCCATTGTGGCGGACTTGAGCACGAGTTCATCGTAGACGGGAACAGGTACATCCCCAATGCACCGTATGTGACGCCGGTGGTAAAGGCGGACAAGACCCACCCAGCCGTTTCCGCCGCGTCGATCTTGGCCAAGTACATGCAGTGTTGCTGGATGTATGACTATGAACTGATGTACCCTCAGTACGGGTTCAAGGACCACCACGGCTACGGAACGGCCGTCCATCTTCAGAGACTTGAGGAGTTCAAACCATGTCCGATCCACCGGAAGACCTACAAACCGGTAAGACGCCTCCTTTCGTTGTGATGTGGCTTGAGACGAAAAGAGGCGTGAAGTACACGATGCCGGATATGTTGACCACCCACGTCACGATGGCCCACAGGCAACTGGATGGGATCCAAGATATGGTCACGGTGGTCAACGTCAGTGGGGCGGTATTGATTCTTCCGCGCCGCATCATCAAGAGCGCCGGCGTAGGCGTGCGGATGTTCTGGGAGTCGGAATGAGCCAGGGCACCTGCATGAACTGCAAGGAGGAGTTGCGCACCACCCCCAAGACGTTTCAGGGGGTGGTGATTTGCGACACCTGCTACCGAATCGTCAGCAGGATGGTGGAGAAGACCAAGGCGGAGATCCAGATGGTTTTCCTCGCCTACACAGATATGCTGCGGGTGGCGCTGGTGAGGGGTGAGCTGAGGCCCCCACCAGCGGTTCCCCTCGGTCAGGAGATGCCGTCGGCAGACCTTGCCGCGGCGTTGAAACAGCTCGTTGAGAAGCGCGGAGGAAGAAATGGCAACCAAGCGGACGGGGCCCCAGGCGAAGATCAAGTGTCTGGCGTGCGGGGCAACTCGAATGACGCCGATGGAGAAGTACACGGTGGGTGACGTGCTCCAGCCCTTCCCTGGTGGTGGGACGTACGGGCGGTGCATCCGTTGTGCTCGTGAGGGCATGCAGGTGATTGAGGTTCCGAAACTGGTACCTACCAAGCCTCGGGGATGGTCAAAGGTCCCCACGGAGTGACGATGATCTTCCAGATAGAAAAGGACGGTCGGTTTATCGGTAGCGGGGCCGTAACAGAAACTGAGCTATCGGCAAGGAAGGAGTTACCGGAAGCGGGTAAGTTGCAGGGGTATTATTTTCCGGTCGTACATCTTTCCGCGCCGGTGGTCTGGGAGATGATGGGCGGGCGCGCCCTGAGCTTCTTCTTCGACAGCGCCACCTTGATCGATGAGACGAAGAGGGTTATCGGACCCGTCAGGTACATCCATGGACGGTCGAAGGTGATGAAGGGGACTCCGCGGATCTCGACGGTTTTGCTGGTCGATGTGCACGGACCGCAGCTACCATTCGATCGCTGGATCGGTTTGGTGCCTTCGATTTGGGAAGAGTTTCTGCGTATTTGCAATCCTTCCGTCGAAGCTTCTTGACAGTACATACGCTGTATGTACTCTTGGCTGGAGACGGAGATTTTCTTTAGCCATGTCGATGCAACCGATCAAGCCCGATGAGAACTCGCTCCTAGCTCCCAAGAAGCAGTTCGTGACAGAGGATCAGTTCCTCGAGTTGTGGGACGCCCGCGGGATGCAGTACCGCTGGGACGAGCTGCACCAGATGCTCCTTGATCGCGGACTTGCCGTGTACGTTGACCGGCCCACTTTCCGGAAGATGGTGCGTGACATCATGCACGCTTTCCTAGTGGACGGTGATGCGCGGAGAGACCCCAAGCACGAGACGCGGCAGCGTTTCCCGAAGGTGCACTGATGGACAAGAAGGACAAGACGAACATTCAGTTCGGCAAGACCCCGGAGGAGATTCTGCGGGATCGAAAGAAGTCGCCGGCTGATAATTTGAAGGCGCCGAGGCAGCCACTGGGCGGCGCTCCTCCAGTGCGGATTCCTCCGCTGGACGCAGATCCCATCGCGCACGGTGGGACGATGGATCAGCAAGCGAGTGTGTTGCAGGACCCCACCAGCCCCCTCAGTCCGGTGTACAACCCTCAGCTAGCGATGATGAAGAAGGCGCAGCAGGAGGAAGATCCAGACGGCCCCTTTTCTGTTCTGTCGCCGGATGCTCCGAGGCAGCCCGGGTTTACTCCTGGGGTGGGGTCCATGTATACCGCCAACCAACCGCGGCTCAAGAAGCAGAGCCCTCCGCCGGGAGGGGAACCATACCGTCCCGTGCTGAGCGAAGCCAGTAGGGCTAGCATGGAGGCCTTGGCCGCATTTCAACAGCAGGCGCAACGAGTGCAAGAGAAGAGTATCGACGATCCGACGCCCGAAGAAAAGAAGCGTGAGGATGATGCCGCCAACATGGGGAAGGTGTTGGCCAAGACTGAAACAGACATGTACGACGATCTGAAGGACATCCTCGGAGACTCAGATCAGTTCAACATCCTCAACAACCCCCAGCGCCGCAAGGAGATCGAGGGGCGCCTTGGTGCTCTCGATATTACCGACGTGATCGTCTACGGAGAGATCCGTCAGGATGTCTCTGTGCGCCCGGACAACAAGCTTGTCGTTACGTATCGTTCGGTTTCTGCCGAAGAAGACCTAGCGGTGAAGCAGATGATGTTCGGGGAGTCGGGTGGAGATCGGTACTTGATGGACAAGTACACGATCATGCAGTTGACCCTCGCCTTGGTTTCTCTCAATGGTGAGGAGCTTCCGACGCATCTCGATGACCGCAAGAAGTTCAACGAAGAAAAGTTCCTGAAGAAGTTCGAGAAGGTCATCAAGTTCCCGATCCAGTTCATCGCTGATCTGGGCGTGCAATACCTTTGGTTCGATGAACGGATCCGGAGACTTTTCGTGGGATCCTCGGATGAACTAAAAAATACCTAGAGACTCCAGTCGGCTGGGCTCGGGCCAACATGATGTTCGAGATGTTGACCGAGCCCCCCGCGCCAGGCACACCGCTGGAGTCTTTGATGCTTTTGGTGTGGCGCGCAAGGCAGGACATCGAACTGCAAAAGACCAGGGCCATCGTGCAGTCGACGCTGGCTGCTGCGTCTGATGCGGACGAGGGGAACAAGCAGTTGAAGGAGGTCTGGCAGGACCTTCTGGACGAGATGTTCCCCTTCCAGCGTGGAAGCAGAAAGAAGGGCGATCAGACAGCGATGGACTTCTTGAAGAGAGAAATCGCTAAGGGGCCGTTGAGGGTAACGCCTCTTCAACCCGTAGGTAAGGGGCGCAGCAAGTTACGGGCGCAGCATGATCGCAGGAGCAAGTGATGGGCGTCTATCTTTGCCCGGAATGTGGTTCTGGGAAGGTTGTTACCAAGGAAACTCTGGAGAGGAGCGCTGCTTTCTGCCAGGAGTGCCATTGGGAGGGCGAGGCCAAAGATCTGGTGCGCTTGCCGTCAGAGGCGGTAGTTCGACATGTGGGGGATGGTGGCTTGGTGGGGGTCGATTATGAAACTGTGATAGCGATGGAGGTCTCCAAGGAGTACCTCCAGAGGCTGTCTCAGAACGCCGCCACCCCCATTGGTCTGGCGATCTTAGATTCGGGTCTCATCAGTCGGAGCGATACCAAGACCCTGACGAGGCTACTGCGGGCCGCGTGTCTGGGGGCACACAGGGCGACTCTCGAAGAGCTGGAGAAGATCCAGCAGGAGCATGCAGATGCCGAACGAACCCCAAGCTGATCCTTTCATCGAGAGTCCCGACGAGGTTGAGGTCGGAGATGAGCTGTACTGTTGGATGCCGGGGAATTCCGATCGCATGTGTTGCGGCGAGTGCGTGGCGTACGACGGGACTTACATGAGGGATCAGCTCCGAGATCCCTGTAAGCTTCTCAACGCCGTGCGATCAATGGCGAAGTCGTTGGCCGTGGGGGTTAAGCAGCAGAGCCAGGAGGCGCTCAAGACACACATCGACAGTCTCCCGAAGCCCCCGGAGGTGAGGTGATGAGGATAGTCCGATTCGGGCAGATGTTAGACCTGCGTAACGGTGGAGAGTTCGTTAGCAGCTTCGAGGTGGAGGTTGAGGGTGGTCGTACTGCTGTGGTCACCACCACCGAGGAGACTCTCCAGCAGCTCATTCGTCTAGCTGCGGGCCTTGGACAGACGCTGGAGGAGGCACTCCAGCACGTTTCAGAGCCGGAGTATGGAGACGAGGAAATCCCAGAGGCAGTATTCGGGGGCGATGATCCCGGAGAGATGCTCGGTGGGGAAGAGTCTCCGATGGGCCGCATCTCTGATGAAGAGGTCATGAAGGAGCGCGTAGTGGTCGGCGTCATTGAGGCCGCGAAGCCCGTTAGGCGACCACATGTGGATGCCGATGGGTTCTTCAAGCCACCATCCGCCAGGACGGTCGAGACGGACGAGATGGGCTACCCCATCGTCCCCCAGACCAGAACGACGCCCCCAGCCATCGGTGAAGAAGACGACGGCGACCAGATATGATCGAGTTCGGCTGCCAAGAGTGTTTGCAGGTCGTTCGTGTAGTGGGTGACCCCTACGAGATCCAACGGCTGATTCTGCAACACCCGGTGTGGGTAGGCGGTTGGCCGTGCGTGAACCGTTGCGGGAGTATGCTGCGTAGATTGAACTTTGAAGATGAGGGATGGGCGCAATCAGCCAATATAGGGGAGGTGAGACTCCGAGAGTTGACCCCCGAAGAGTTCTTCAAGGCCTTATGTGGTTTCGGGCTGCCGGAGGAGATCTCCGTAGAGCCGGAGACCATCAAGGCGATGTTGAAGAGCGCGGCCGTGGTCGATGTTTCTGTTCTCCGTTCGGCTACGGGCCGAACGGTGCTGGACCGCCTCGATCTCGACAATGGAGTTTCTTTGCACCTCTCCAGCTCGTCGTATGGGCCGGTGGTGTTCAAGATCACAAGGAGACTGAAGAATGCCAACGATGATCACGGTGACCTACCGTCGGATTCCGACGGAGCCCCAGTACCATGCGGCGATCCGGATCGATTCGGTGCCGTTAGCTGCCGAGGAGCAGGGCAAGGAGCTGGGGACTGTGGAGTTGACGTCGGCTCCGCTGGAGGAGGTGGCGGCTCGACTCCACGAGGTACTCCAGGCGTTTCCGTCCGCCCAGGTGACGATGATTCAGGAGCCGACCAGGCCGTTGGTGAATCAGGCACCGATGAAGGGCTACGAGTTGGCGCCGGACATGGTGGAGATCATTCGTAGCGACATCGAGAAAGCAAAGGAGATGTTCTCCCCGATCACCAGAACAGTGAAGGTGGGCCGGAATGTAGGCCCGAGCACTCAGCTCGCAACTCTTGCAGACCTAGAAGGAGAAGACCATGCCGGGTAGAAGCTCACTGAAGTTCGCCACTGGGCCGGAGCAGGGCCTGAAGACTGTCCAGAAGATCGTTCCGATGGACATCTTTTTGGCTGCCGGGATCACCGACGGCGAGGGCAAGAAGTCGAACCGCGTCGTGTTCCGAGCCAAGGGGACCAAGCAGTTCTATTTCATGTTCCAGAAAGGGACCGAGGAAGCCATGCGTCCTGCGGCCCAGTGGCTCCAGGACCTCCTCCTCCAATCGGCGGATTCCGGCGACATCCCGATCCCCGAGGACCTGGTCAAGGACATCCCCGTCGGGAACCCGATGGAGGACTAGATGACGATCCGACCGCTCAACGATTGGGTCCTGGTGAAGATGGACCCAGACACAACGACTCTGGCCAGCGGCCTAGTCCGTCCAGAGGGGGCGTACGATACTATCTTGCGCACGGGGGTCGTTGTGGCTGTGGGGCCGGGACCGGTAGCCAAGAAGGGCGACAGCTACCTGGACAAGACGATACCTACCGGCCTCGAGCCAGGAGATGGGATCGTGTTCAACCGGGTCATCGCCAGCATGACCAAGACCGCCGAGGCGCTTCACCAGGCCGTGCTGTCGAAGGATGAGGCGCTCATCCGGCCCAATGATGTGATGCTGGTCTACGACCGCAAGGAGCCGGTGAGGTTCGAATGAGGTGGGTCCACATATCGTTCGACGACCCCAGCGCCCTGGACCTGAACTGGATGTGGCTCCCAGCTTTCATTGGTCAGGACCACCGCATGCTGCAACAGCTCCGAGAAGAGCTGATGGAGGTGTTCGGGGGGCGGCCGATTCAAAATGAGACGATGGCTAAGATCCATCATTTCGTTCTGGATTGGTTCGATAGGAAGTACCACATCAAAGGGCTGCGGAAGTATCTCGAGGCCGTCATCCACGTAGAGCAGGAAGCATGAAACCAACGAAGACAGAAGCAGAGGCGTTCTTCAAGGCTCTCCGGCAGGCGTCGGTGGAAGCGTTGCAGTACTACAACCTGCCCCTCGATCCCGGCCACAAAACGCGGCCGTGGGTACATGGGAAGCCCATTGGGACGACATATCACTTCACCGCTGGCGTGGTGTGGAAGCCGACCATCACGCACCTGAACGGGTCAGCTAATCAGAAGAGTTCCTGCACGATGTTGGTGTTGGACCGCAGGATCGGAGAGATCGACAGCATCATCTCCAAGTATCCAGCCCTGGATGTGTTGCCTGTGACCGTGTTCCAGCTTGCTGATCTCAAGACCAGCACATGGCATGGCAATTGGTCTAATGGCTACAACGTAGGGATCGAAAACCGTAACGCTGGACCGCTCCTGGGTACCCAGGAGAACTGGCTGTGGTGGCCGAAGAAGTGGAAAGCGCCGTTTCCTCACAAGTCGCTGGGAAAGACGCCGATCAACATCGATGGGCACTGGTGGGAGCCGTACACCCACGGCCAGATCGTCGCCAACATCATCCTTGGGCAGATGCAGGTCGCGGCCTTCGGTGGCGACGAGCGGTGGTTCCTCCCCCACTCTTGCATCAAGGGGACCAAGAGGGACACAGGCCGAGCGTTCCCCCTGCATCTGATTCGGGAGGCGGTGTTCAACTTCCAGGATGTCGAGGAACTCACCTGGCTCCAGGCCTTCAAGGCCGATCCGATGTACATGGACGATTACGAGGAGGAGATCGACGCGGAGTTCCTCAGTGAGATCCAGGAGCAGCAAGGCGTACGTGATGATCTTCTGTCTTTCGAGGAGGAGAAGATCTGCGTGGCGCCTTTGCCGGAGCCGGACCTGTTGAAGTTGGCTGGGACGGATTGGGAGGACAACATGCTCGAGGTGCGCATGGGGCTCTCCAAGCTCGGCTACGTGCCGGGGAAGCAATCTCTCTATGGCTACACGATGGATACGGATACGGCGCTGGCGGTTTGGCTGTTCCAGAAGTCGGTGGACCTCAAGCCCGACCGCATCCCCGGCCCCAAGACCCAAGCTGCGCTCCTGAAGCGGCTCAAGGACTTTCAACTGGAGAAGTAGCATGACTCTGCAAGAGATGGACGCGTTCGCCAGGTCCCTTGATTCGTCGGCCAGGGTCGTCCCCAAGGATGGCAGTTGGCTGATGAAGGTGATCGCCTTTTTTCTTTCGCCCTTCAACAAGCGGTTCATGACGGACTACGCGATTACGATCGCCAACAAAGTCTACGTGCCGCGGTCGTGGGAGGGGCGCGATCTCCGGCGGCTACTGACCCACGAGGTCAGCGGTCATGTGCGCCAGGGACGGTGGTGTGGGTTGGGCATTCACCCGTGGGTGGGGATGCCGGTCTACTGGATCTTGTACTTGCTGACCCTCTTGCCGATCTACTTGGCGTACTTCCGGTACAAGTTCGAGGTGCTGTCAGAGCTGAAGGCGTGCCGGTTGGATCTCCTCGAGGGAGAGTCCGCCAAGCTGGTCCGTGAGGGGCTCATGAGATTCGTCGAGAGGATCACCGGGAAGGAGTACCTGTTCTGCTGGCCGCGGCCGCTGGCTCGATGGGGGGCCAACAGGTCGTTCGATTCGTTGCTGAAGGGGTTCGGAGCCGCGTACAATGCCTAAGCCGAAGTCGCAGATCAAGGTTCGACTGAACCTGAAGATCGACTCGGAGCTACGAGAGTGGGCGGTGGACTATGCGCGCCGGCGCGGCAAGACGGTCACCTCTCTTATCTGTGACTGCCTCCAGATTCTTCGGGAAGAGGAGAAGTCCCAGGCAGAGTTCGTGGAGCAGATCTGATGGCGGGCTTGGCGAACATCGGGAACGAGCAGGGTCGGCTGGTGACCATCCAGACTCCGATGCCGGAGGACCTCGACGGAGTTTTGGACGAGGTCCGGAAGATCTTGATGTTGGGGTCGGTACAGACGATCACTCTCCGTTTGGGGGAGCCGATCGTCTATCAGCGGGTGGCACGGCCAGATGAGGAGGTGAGCCCCGAGGATAGTACCTCCGCTTTCACTGAGTTGACCCTCATGGATGTGGTCCGCAACATCCACATGGAAGAGTTCAACGTGGAGGAAGAGGGGTCAAGGTCGCCGTACGAGCAGGTCCTCCAGATGGTTCTTCGTATGTCGGAGGACGGCTGGGTAATGACGCATATCCTCACGAGCGAGAGTTCGAATTTCTGGAAGTGGGTGGGTATTACTCCTCCGCAGAAGCGTCGGTTGGCCCAATTCCTGGGGGCGCGCATGGAGACAGATCTGACCCTTCCCGCTGACGTGTTCATCCTTTGTGGGTCCGTGTCCAGGGGCGCCAGCATCGCGGAAGTGTGTTGTGCGTTGAAGGGGAATGTCCGATGAGCAAGAAGTTGACCCAGAAAGTCATCGAGGCCGGGATCATTCCTGCGCATGCGGTCAAGTTGCTCAAGCACTGGCGGTGTGTGGACGAGGACTTGCCGGATGGAGCAGCGGAAGTTACGCAGCAGCAGTTGCTGGAGTTCGTGGACGAGATCGCCGAGTTGTTGGAGGTGGAGTCGGAAATCCCAGAGATTCGGGAGACTGATCTCACACTCCGGAAACAGTTAGAGCATAGTGATAAGCGCTGTACCGCGGAGAACATCCCGGATGATGTGTTCTCGTGTCCGGCCGTGATGGACGCCGCTGGGTACTTGGTGATCTCGTGGGTGCACAGCGATAGGATCTATGTGGGCTGCTTCGTGCATTACGATGGCAAGTGTTACCGGATTCAGGAAATTAGCCTCGTTTATTCTGGCGAGGAGCCCGAGTTTCTTCGAATGGTTGTAGAGGAGGTAGAGGATGCCGAAGTGCCACGACTGCTTGAGGCCGACAAGAAGTAGTGGTCTGCGCCAGGTCGATAACCGACTGTTGTGCGCGAAGTGTACAGGAAAGGCTGGAGGGATCAAAATGGCTGAGAAGGTGGTTGACAGAAAGCACGTTGCATCGTGCAAGATCTACGAAGTTCCCACTGCGGATGGGGCTAGGGATCACGAGGTTGAGTTGGAAATCTCGATGAGCGGCCTGGCCGTCCGCTACAACACGACCTTCGATCAGGTACGCCGGTTCTTCACCGAGACTCGGGAGAAGGGAAAGGCGGCAGATCTGAAGGTCGTCAAATGAGGCAGACGCATGGGTCACTACGTTTGTGGCATCTATGAAAAAAGGCCCGACATGTGCAGGCGGTACCCGGAGCAAGGGTCTTATGTCCCGAACTCCTGTTCCTACTACCATGCCGATGGAGAGCGAAAAGGTGGGTGCGATCCCGATTGCAACGCCTCCTGCTGTTTTCTCCCTCGGCAAGGGGGTGAACCTGGTGGAGCGCCCATGCAGGAAATCGCCGGAGGGGAGCCCTGCAAGCACATCACCTACGTCGACGAGCATCCAACTCGAGCAGGAGCGGTGCCCAGTATCGGGGAGGCCGATACCACCCCTGTGGGTGATCGAGAAGGAGATCGACGAGTCTCTGACGCTATCGAACTGGTGTTGGCCGCGAAGCGTGGCGGTGAAGGGGATAGCTCTAGCACTCCGTAGGTGGGCGCTAGAGGTTGGGCTGGAGAAGGCCGCAGAGAGGGGGAGGGTTATTTTCGAATTAGCCCCCTTGAAGTACGCTGACCTGGCCAATTTGCCATGGGTACCCAGCGCGGATTACGAAGCATTGGCGCCAGAGATCCTGGCTGACCGACTCGGAGGGATTGTGGATGAGCTTGAGACCAGAAGTGGAGCAGAGGGTAGCTCTGGACCAGGCGACGTCGGCGAAGATCAACGTCTACTGTCGAGTTCTGGAACTGCACCTGAGAGCGATAGCGGAGGGGGCGAGCCCGTACACGACGGGTCTGAAAGAGCCGATATCCTTGGCGATGAAGGGCCTGACGGCGGAGCTACAATTCTTAGCCTTTCTGCGCGACGGGGGCGTCGTCCCGATGGCCTCAGCCGACGTCAAGTAGCCGAGGAGCTAGAGGAGCACCAGCAGGACCTCCGGGCGTTCAACAATGCGTATCAGGCGGTCCATGCTCGAGTCCAAGAAGTGAAGGACGAGGGCCGGATGATGAAGCTGGTCAACTGGTCCGGGACTGCGGCGGTCATGGGATCGCTCGAGATAGCGATCCACATGATCGAGGGCGTCATCTCCGATCTGAAAAGCATACTCCAACGTATCGACGATGGGGTCATCGAGAACCTGGACGGGTAAGTCATGACGGTGAAGAGACGTGGCGCCAAAGCGCCAGATCAGCTCCTCCGAGAGGCCATTGAGAACTCCGGCGTCGCCGAGGTCCTTCGTTCCAGTACGGAAGGGAACACCGTGAAGGTGCTCTACCGTGTGCAGGAGAAGCGGTCCTGGTTGGCGATCTTGGAGTATGTCCTGGCCCGTACTGATGGGTGGGCAGCGCACGTCTGCCAGCAGTACTTCATGCGGGGCGGCCGCCTGGTCTATGGATGGAATTTCATCCTCACTAGCGACGACATCGAGAAGGCGGTGCCTGTGGTCTGTGGGTTGCTACAGCAGGCAGCAAACGTAGCTCCGAAAGTCGGTAGGACGTTTGCCTTGGATAGCTTCCCGTTGGTGGGGCACAACCGCGCCCGGCAATCACGGGCTGTGTTCGATCCAAGGCTCCCCGGCCCCAGCCAGGGCGGGCCAAGTCACAAGGGCGCCTACTCCATCAAGGAAGGCCAATGAGCGAAGAATTCTATGGCCCTGAGGCCAGCCAAGAACTGCATGAGCGCCTGGACAGGGAAGAGCGGTACTCCGTCAACACGGATGACCTGTCAGACGATGAGCAACAGGCGATCAAGGAGCGTATGGCTGCTTTTGATCGCCTCATCCAGCAGAATGTCAACGCGCGCTTCAAGGTCGAGGTTCACTTCGGCAAAGGGCGGTCAACTTGGAAGCCCTTCCCGGGTGCCCTCGCTCTTTTCCTTAGCGGTGAGAGGCTCCACGGCGGCGGCGATGGGAAGATCTACCTTTGCCCCAGGTCGGACTGTGGGTCGGTCATCTACCCCCATGAGCGGGTCGGGGACAAGGTACGGTGTCGGGGCTGCGGGAAGATGTGGCCGCAGCAAGACATCATCGGGGAGTTGCTGTACGTTCTCGATCCCCCGAAGTGGGCGACGGTCATCCATAGGATGTTCGTCAAGCTCGAGCACAACGCCGACATCTACCTCAAGTACCACACTACCGACATTCGTTACCAAACAGCGATGGAGATGGCTCGCAACCGCGGCGGGGAAGAGGTCAACAAGTCCAGACTCCGCCGGGGGCTGCACATCTATCCGCTGAAGAACATCATCAAGGATACGAGCGCCGGGGCTCAGCTCTACGATCGGATCCTGGCGTTCATCACAGCGTAAGTCTTGGGGTGCGGATGAAGGCTAAAGAACGCACGGACGACCGGTGCAATCTGGGCACCGTGACTTCCCTGCGGCCACCTCGGCGGGGATTTCAACCCTGCACTTCCCGACGGGGATCCCTAAGCCCTGGAGCGGTCAGGCGATCTCGTTGAATCTACGAGGCGACAAAAGGCTTATACCGTCATGACACGACTTTTTCACATGGTCCTAGAAGAGCGGAACAAGGCACTGCACCGCAAAGCGGTCCTTCAGGAGATAGTAGATCATCTCCGTAGATTCGTGGATACGGATGCGGCGCCGGCGAAGATGGGAATTACCACAGAGGGTGGGGGACTGGTGGTTCCCCAGTCGATCATTGAGTCGATGGTCTGTGAGTTGGAAGACGGGCCGATTACCGAGCTGAACGATATGCTCGTCAGCATTGATCAGAATGAGGTGGCTGAGAATGTCGGACAAGAAAGTAAAGGCAAAGAGAAAGACAAGCCCAAGCCCAAAAGCAAAGGCCGGCGCAAGACCCGCACAGCCAGACCGAAGTAGACAACGGGCAACGCTCCAGCAGGTGGACAATGCGTTCGGCCACATCATGGGCCGGCTCGTGCAGCTCGAGCAGAAGGTCGACAAGGCGCTCAAGCGGCTGTGGGAGAATGAGTCTGAGTTGAAGCAGGGGCTAGACTCGGCCGAGTTCAACCTTCGCGCGCACCAGAAGGTCATGAACGCTCTGGCGATCGACATCGACAGCTTGCGGTCTGCGGGGCACTTCCATCTGCCGGTCACAGAGGATGAGGTGCCGGTTCCCTTCCAACTGTTGTCGGTGCCGCAGGCGGTGCAGGTCACGGAGGTAGAAATCGAGGGTACGGAGGAGACACCGCCCAGTACCCTCCGCCGCATGAACTGGGAGTTCTACCACGGGGAGGTTAAGAAGGACCTGGACGTCCTCGAGGGGCTGCGGAAGCAGCAGGAGGCGGCTGAGTTGGAGGTGGAGAAGGGGGTTATCCTGCCGGCAGTGGCCCTTCTGGTGGAGAAGGTGCCGCCGGAGGTAGCAGGGGAGGTAGCCCGGAGGATTCACCAGGGAGAGGACATCCTGCGCGATGGTGAGGGGAAGGTGCTGGAATTGTCTCGTGGCGGGCGTATACTCGCCGTGGAGACGCTGCTCGCGGCGTCCAAGGTAAAGGAGGAGCCAGAGGCTCCTCCTAGTCAGCCGGACACCCCAGAGGGGGCAGAAATCTTCGGAGGGTAGGATGACCATCACGACCAAGAGCCGCAAGCAGATCGTCGTCCACAAGGCTGGGCACCCCGGGGTCTTCCGAAAGATGCGCTGTCCCAAGTGCAAGATGGGCTACGCGGTGCAGAGCAACGTCAGCGGGGACTACGCCTGTCAGCGGTGTGGGTCGGTGTTCCAGTCGGGCCAGCTCTAAAGCTGATCGTTCACGCACTCCCGTGGGAGTTTGTCCGTTCGGACCTGGGCTACCCGCGGGAGTGAGAGAGCGTTGCTCCCGTCCCCCTCCAGCAGGTACGACCTCTCGTCGAAGAGCACTTGCACGACGATCGGAAAGTCTGCTTTCATGAGAGACTCTCTTTGGGCGTCGGTCAGGCCGCTGCCTACTTCGCAGATGTAGACCTCGTTGTTGTTCTTGTCGAGCTGGTAGAGAGACAGCGTGCCGATGCGCTTGCTGTTCTTTCCACTGCCATAGCTCCCCAGTGGACGTTTCTTGGTCCCGGACTTCGGGTGCCAGAAGGCGATGAAGTCGTCCTCCTGGGTGGACTTCAGCTTGAAGCAGCAGGACGGGCGATCTGGCTTGCCGTGGAAGCCGAAGCTGTAGTCGCCCAGGACGGCGTCCTTCTGGTAACAGACCCACCCTTCCCAGCCGTGCTCCTTGGCGAGAGCAAGCGCCTCCGGGACAGTGATCTCGTAGTTCGAGATGTTGAAGAGGAACTGGCCCTGAACCTCGGCGTCCCTCCAGTCCATGAACTTGTCGGTGAACGTGTTCTCGATCAGGTAGCACATTTCCTGGCAGCTACAAGACTTCTCCAGCGCCACACCCTTCCAGATGGGCAGACGGAAGAGGTAGAACTTGACCCAGCCTTTGTCCGTCTGGAGGTCGACCGCTCTCTGTGCCTTGCTGCGCATGATGCTTTGGACTTTGAGCAGGTCGTTCTTGTTTCGTCCGTCCTCGAGGAACGCCTCGAACAAGAGGATCGACTTGGGCGGGAAGTGCATCCCGGATAGCCCCAGGGCCTGAGTCAGATGAGGGAAGTGGTTGGTGAGGTTCTCCATGCGGCGGCTGTAGAGTTCTACGAAGCCGTCTTCTTTGACGTGCGCGATGACCATCATTCCGTTCACCTTGCGGGTGAACATCAGGTGGCCGTCTCGATCCAAAGCCTCCAGACGCTCGGGGTTGATCGAGTTGCGTGGCTTGCTGAAGCAGAGGCTCTTGGGCAGCACGAAGCTGTGGTCGATGGAGGTCGGGTCTACGTGGCCTCCGATGAGTGGACGGCCATCGAGACCTACTTCCAGGTAGCCCTCCTCGAGCTTCTTTCGGATGAGTCGTTCGTGGTGAAAGATGGCGTTGTCCGCGGCGTTGACGTACGCCTTGGTGCCGGCCTTGCCCTTGTCTCCGGGCTTGTCCTCAGTCCGGCCGTGTTCCTTGTGCTTGCCCTTTACGATAGCTCCCCAGGCCGTACAGATGGTCTCAGGGGGTATTCCCGGCGGGGCTTCAAACCAGATCTGCCAATAGCGGTCTCCGGAACGTCCGTGAGATTGTCTGAATTCCTGCAAGGTCAACTCCTTTCGAAGGTTACTCCTGGTCAGTCAGTAGCTTTCTTATAGCAATTACCGGGGCTTTCTTCCTTGACCCGGGCACGGCCGGTGGATACTCTAGTTCTGCGAGGAGGTAAGATGCCGCAATCGACGGACGTGGGCAAGCCGAAGTTCCAGATCGATCTGAACATTGAGGCGGCCAAAGGCCTGCGACAGTCCTCAAATGAGGAGCTGTCCTCGGCGATGGAGCCAGAGATTGAAAGGTTCCAGGCTTGGTTCACTGAGCAGGGGAACGCCGGGTTGGTCCGGCTTGAACGATCGATCCTCAAGACCTACTTGGCATGGAAGCTCCTCTATGAGGACGGTTGTCCAGCGTCTCAGGATTGAGAGAGGGATCATGGCCCGGCAACCCGTCATTCAGATCACCTGTAGTCGTTGTACCAGGGTCGAGCATCGCCCGATGTCAGAGGCAGGGAGTCTGAAGGACACCACCCCTGCGTTCACCGGGGCGTACCGGGGGAAAAAGGTGGTCTTCGAGGACCTCTGCGAGTCGTGCTTCAGAATCATCGACGGGCACTGGAAAGAGATCAATAAACAGCTCGTCAAGATGTCTCCTTCTCGCCAGAAGCCTACGAAGTCACAGCTCGCGAAGTGAGCACGCTTCTGATCGCCGCCCCAATTTTGCGACACGCTGTCGCAAAATGAAGCTAATAAAAACGGTCACTTCCGCGTGGTCCTATCTCACCTTGGGACTTCTCCCTTGTCGGTGGCACACCACACATCCGCGACCAAGTGACGGTGATCTCCTGTCACACCTCCCTTATCACATGTTTGCTTTGGGTTTTTCGTGGCCTCCAGGGTAGACTGACCTGAGCCAAGTCAGTGAGGTTCCATGCCCATCACCAGCCATCAAGTATCGGGGATGATCGGTGGCCAGCAGGCCATGTTTGGGAACTTTGCTAGTTACTCCCAACAGATCTCTCCGGGTGGCGGCCAGGGCCCCATGCCCACCTACTCGAACCCAATGCAGGGCGCGGGAATTACGCCCGCCAGCCCCTTGTGGGACCGCGATCAGGATGTAGGAGACTTCGGCCCGAGAGCCATGAGTGCCGTTGGCAATATCGGCCTCCCAGCACTTGGAACCGCTGCAATGATCGGCGGTTCGTTCCTGCCCGGCATGGCAGGTCGTGCCCTCGGCAGCATGGACCCCTTTTCGGCAGGACTGGGTGGCTTCGCTCGTGGTGCTGGGCTCCGCTCCGGCGGCGCGGGAGTCATGTCGAACTTAGGGAGGATCGCCTCCGGTGGTATCGGATCGATCGCTAGAGCCGGTATGGCTGGTGTCGGCGGAGCGATGGCAGCCGCGGCCGCGCCCCTGGCCATTGGCGGCGCAGCCAGCTACGGCGTCGGACAGATGGTCCAAGGCGCGCAATTCAATAACCAGGTCGGCAACACCCTCCAGCAGCAGTTTCGCTTCAGCAATCAGCAGTCCGAGACGGGATTCGGTTTCAGTCGTCAGCAGCAAGGTGGCATCGGGGACATGCTCCGCGATATGGGGCACAAGGACATCATGTCCTCACCCCAAGAGCTGCTCAACATCATGAAGCAGGGCTCCCAGATGGGAGTGTTCAGGGCCACACAAGACGTCACGGAGTTCAAAAAGCGGTTCACCGAGATGGTGGGCACCCTGAAAACGATCTCCAAAGAAATGAACACTACGCTGGAAGGAGCCATGCCCTTCTTCCAGCAGGCGCGTCAGCAAGGCTTCTGGACGCCGTCAGATATCACCAATAACGCTCAGATGGCCCGTAAAGCTGCCGGCGCCACCGGCATGTCAGTGGCCCAAGCGCAGCAGATGATGGGACAGGGCGCGGGTATGGCGCGTCAGGTGGGCGCGATGGGATGGACCGGGGCGCAGGGCATGGCCCAGTCGATGGGAGTGGTGGGCGGAGCCTTGCGTAGTGGGGTGCTTTCCGAGTCGCAACTTTCAGAGATGACCGGCGGGCTCCAAGGCCAGGAGGCTATCCAAGCTGAAGCCGGCCAGCAGCAGGCCGCTACTACTCGTTTTGCCTCCGGACGTGTGGGCCGGTGGATGCTGGCATCATTGGGAGGAAAGGGCTTCAAGAGCCTCGACTCACAGAAGGTCGCCTCGATGATGAGCGGGAACATGGGCGTGGGGGCTATCGCCGGCGGCGCGCGGCAAAATATTGGGCGTGAGGGAGCATTCAACTTCGTGATGAACGAAGAGAAACTCCGGGGGGAACTCATCAAACGCGGTCCTGAACTCCAGGCGGGCATGGTCAGAAGCCTAGCTGGTAAGCATCTCTACGATGACAGCGCGAAGGGTCAGTACATCACCCGTCGCGTGATCAAGAGGTTCTTCGGGGGATCATCTCAGCAGGCTGACGCTCGAGCGAAGATGGCTCGGGAGATGCCGCAGATCATGCGGGACAACGAAGCTCGTAGCGCGTCAGAGTCGGACCAACTCGCACGCAACCGCGATGAGTTGATGGATCAATCCTGGGAGGGGATGAAGCGACAGGCCGCCAAGTGGTGGGACCGGGAAGTGAAGGGCCCTCTCCAGCAGTTCGGGGCGGAAGTTGGACGTAGTATCTCCCGCACCTACGAGAAGGCGTCGGATTCCTTTTGGGGTCGGGCCTCTATGCGGAACAAGTTACGGGGTATCTCCAAGGAAGGTATGGGTGCCCTCCAGACAGCCGCGCTTGGTAATTCGAGGGAGATGGAGACCCAATTCGCAACTTCTGGACAGATGGAGCAGAAGTACGGTGCTCAGAATACCGGCATGGGGTTGGTAGGTGGTGGTGTGCAGTCGGCGTGGCGTGGTCAGAGTGGGTTTTTAGCTGGTGCGCAGAATTGGATGGGCGGGGCATTTGGGACGGAAGAGGCCACGAATAAAAGGATCGAGGGCCTGCGCAAGATGGGCGTTTCGGAAACCATGTTCAACAGTGAGGACGAGCGCCGGAAGGGAAATAGAGAGCAGGGGCTAGTTTCTGGTGCGTACCGTGGCCGCGGCTTCGGAGCTGGCGGAGAATATCGATCGATGTCCGTTGCAGACATCGAGAAGGCGCAGCAGGGTCTTTCCGCGTCTGTTACAGGGAAGGTAACTGCCAGGAGTGCAGCGGCGCTGGGTTTTCAGAATGAGGTAGTGGCGGCTCAGGCGATCAAAGAAGCGCAGAAGGAGATGAGCAGCGGCTCCTACCAACTAGCTGCTGCTCGGCTTGCACATACCACGCAGAAGTCTGGTTGGGAGTTGGGGGAGGCGGCTGTTACGGCGATCAGTCAGGGCAAGTTGGGCAGCGCCAATCTCCGCAAGTTTGTGATGGGCGGCAAAAACATGCAGGAGCGTGTTTTCCGTCTGTCGACAGCTCAATCTGATGAGCAGCGCGGGGGGTACGGTGGTGTTGGTCTAGGGGATTTGGCGAAGGACATAGGGGCTGGGACGATGGGAGGGATCGTCCGTACAACGGAACAACTCGATGAGGCCTTCAAGAAAGCGGAGGGGAGCTTGGCCGATGCACTCTCCACTGCGACGGCTACTACCGGGGGCGGTAGTAGGCTTGGGGGCATGAGTACGTTGCGGCGCACGGGAGTAACTCCCGACACCATCGCACAGCTTCGCGAAAAGCCGGAGTTCCGGGAGATCACAAGGCTCATGGCCAGCGAGCCCACAGATCCCGAGGAGCACAAGGTGTGGGCCGAGAAGTTGTCGGCCCTGAATGGGAAGTTGGCCATGTCCAAGCTACCCGCTGATCAACGCGAAGCCTTGATGCGTATGACCAATCCCAATGACCCTGGGTACAAGGCGGCCAAGGAGCAGCTCAAGTCTCTTGGTGGCCTCGAGAAGGAGAAGGCCACTACCGAGTTCTGGCAGACCATCAAGACCCGTCGAGAACGCTTCAAGACGAATCTGGGAGACCAGAAAGAGAAGCTATTCGATGCGATGGATAAGGTCGGAACCGGCGGGAGGTCGATGGGGGCTATTGTCCGTGAGTTGGTCAACAACACGGATATGGATCCCCGCGAGTATCAGAAGAAGATCCACGAGCTGGTGGCTTCTACCGGGCAGGCAGACCCAAAAGCCGCTGCTGCGGTCCAAGAGCTTCTCCGGCAGCAGCCGGGGGCGGAGGACATCTCTGCGGCGGTCACGGGGGGCATGGCTGTTGCCGAGATGTCGAAGCGGACGTCCAAGGGCGGCTTGGCAGACCCCGGAAGAGCTGCCCAGGCACTTCATATGGCCACAGGCATGAAGTTGAATGCCAAAGACATGAAGGATCTCACCGGCTCAGATCGAAAGGCCGCAGACAAGGTCAAGGAGCGTCTTACGCAGGGTTTGGAGGGCTCTGACAAGTCGAACAAAGAGGGTATCCTCGATGCGATCCGCGACAAAGAACCCTCGAAGCTGCTGACCCTCATGCAGAAGCGGGCCACCGCTAATGCCATCGGGCAGCTCTCAGACCCCCAGCAGAACCTGCTCCTGGCCGCTAAGAATGCGATGCGAGGCGATAAAGGCGTTCTCAATGATGCAGCCGCGGGTTCTCCCAAGAGTTTGTGGACGGTTGGCATGGCCCAGATCACATTATTGAGGGAGGTCATAGAGGCGGTGAAAGAGAACAAGCCGGGTACGGTACCAGAACCACCCAAGAAAGGCGGCTAGATGGCGTGTAGAGTCGAAGCAAGCCGTCGGTATCCATTGGCTAATGAGCGGGTAGTCACGGTGATCCTCCGCCGGAATATCACCGTTGAAGACCCCTACCTTGTGTTGGCGAGAGCCAAGATGCTGTCCATCAAGACGGGGTCTCCTATCGACGCTGATGTGACCAGCCGGACGATCAAAGACTACCTCATCAAAACCAACATCTCCATCTAGGAGCCGTTGATGGCCACGTTCATAGAGATCCAGACCGATGCCTTCGCGAAGAACCTTGAGCGCGCCGCGGAAGCACTTGGCTACGAGGGTGTCCGTCGTCCTCTGCGCGGCATAGAGATCAAGGAGGATACCTACGCTGTCATCAAGGTCCTCAAGGCCAACGGCGACCCCATTCCGCTCACAGACGCTGGTGGAGTGAAGCCCCCGCAGTCCGGGTCTACGACTGGGGCGGGGTCGCAGGTGACGCCCTCCTATGAGCAGCCGGGCAAGTCCTCCATGGCCTCGACGTACAACTACTCCAACTTCATCATTCAGCGAATCGAGGAGAGCCGACAGGAGAAGTCGCAGATCTTGGAGACCTTCGGGGACTCCTACATCTTCTTCTTTGGTGAGCGCCCTCGCTTGCTCAATGTCTCTGGTTTGCTGATCAATACCACTGACTTCAACTGGCGATCGGAGTTCTGGTACAACTACGAGAATGTCCTCCGCGGTACTCGGTTGGTGCAAGAGAACGCGCGCCTGTACCTCTTCTGGGATGACCTCCTTGTTGAGGGGTACATGCTCGGGGCCACCGCGCGGGATGATGCGGAGATGCCCTACCACATCCCCTTCCAGTTCTCATTGTTTGTGACCAACCACACGTACCTGAGTGTGATCGGCAGCGATCTGTACCCGGTCACCCATGCGGTCAATGTCGAGCCTCTCCTTCGCGACAAGGATGTGTTGTCGGCGATGGAAGACCTGAAGAGGGACCAGCAGGAGACGCAGCAGTACATTAGTAGCGTCGACATCGTGCGCCAGGCAGCGGAAGAGGCCGAGTTCTCCCGGCAGCTAGACGCCGCGGCGAACGCCGGCGTCACCAGCACGGTACAGAAGTTTAACGCCGCCAAGAACCTGCTGCTGAATGCCCTGGCTGTGGGACTCAACGCCCAGAACCTCACGTTCCTGAGCGTCATCAATCACTATTTCAGGAACCGGAAGATGCGCTTCCCCAAGGGCCTTGCCGGCGGAGAAGCGTATACCGGAGAGCCGCAGTATGCCAACGACCCTGGCATCTGGGAGGCGTGGCCACAACGGACACTGCCGCTGCGCAGTAAGATCCGGGACAATGTCGACGAGTACATCGCCGGCGGTGTACAACCAGCGAATTTGGACGAGGATGCCATCCTCCAGGCGGAGCTGGACCAGCAGTTCAAAGACCCGTACCTCCTGGAGTCGGCGCTCATGCTGGACCTCGCGGCGATGGGCTTGAATCCCATCCAGCACCCGGGCGTCAGTCCGCTGAAGTTCGCCAATGGGTTGATCAGCATTCCGACGGAGCTTCCTGACGTGTTCCTGCGGGCGTTCTAATGATCGGTCACGAACTAGGGCTTCGGCTGTTCCTCGAGGGCGTGGAAACCCCTGTCATAGGGGCGTCGATCCAGGTTGCTCCTGATACGCCTACAGCAGCGTCGATCCAGGTAGTGGCCACGGACAAGATTCTGGACCTCTTGCCGCGGACGCTCGTCCATCTGTTCTTCTACGACTTCGTGAACGCTAGTACCCTCGGGTCGCCTATGGACGAAACCATCGATGAGCAGAATGCGCGGTACAAGCTCATGTTCGTTGGTGAGGTGCAGGGCATCTCTTTCATGAAGGACGCGGGGCAGAGGGCGGCCACACTCCAGTGTGTTGATCTCTCGAACTACTGGGACACCACCTACCAGTACAACTTCGGCGGGTCACTTTTCAGTGGACAAAGGCAGGCGGCTTTCATCGGTGCGGGCACCAACCTTCTTGGTGGGCCGCTTGGGCATGGCGTAGGAAAGTTCGCCGGGCTGCTCAGTGCTCGTTCTGTGAACTTTCCCGAGTTGAAAGGGCTTCTGGCCGGGATTGTCAGGATTTTGGAGGCTATTGGGGGCTCATACTACGGTGAGACCACCTTCAAGGGTGCCAACGACTTCACCTCCATTGCTGAACTTCGGTTGAAGATCTTGCAGCAGATCACCGCGGCGGAGAAGGACGACAGCTCTGCCAAGTTGTTCGCTCGCAAGGCGTTCAACATGTGGATGAACCGCCAGATGGGAAGTCTGGGGAAGCTGGTGACCTTCCGCGGCGTGGTGCAGATTCTTCAGCAGTTCATCTTCCACGGCATCTACCCGTGCCCGGCGCCGATGTATCAGGGGGCTGAGAAGGGCCTGAAGAAGACGAAGATCTCCGCGTTGGACATCCAGAAAGACCCTCGCGCTCGTGGTTTCATTCAGCAGATCACGAAACTGAGGAAGGTCTTGATGGCCTCCAAGAACGGGGTGTCGCTGTATCCGACTGCGATTCAGGTTGGTGCTGTGACGTACAAGCAGACCACGGCAGAGAAGATCAGCGGGTCACAGGTCTACATCAACCTCCGTAACAGTCTCATCCAGGTACAGACTGTCCATAGTGCCATCACTACGGCGGGGGTGCCGAAGATTCCGGGTCTCGAGGCGGAGGTAGGGGCGATCACAAAGTCCTTGACGATCGTAGCGCAGCACATTGGGGGCCTGGATAGCCCGCTATCCACGGAGATGCTGGGTTCTACGGCGCATCGAGATGCGGCTGGAAATGCTCTTGACCGAGCCGTGGCTGCTTGCGACATCATCCTTGGTCTTCGGACGAAGACCAAGCGGCAGGTCACCTACGACAAGCTCGATCGGCTGAACAATCAGATCCTCCGGCCCGATGTCTGGTTTGTGTCTCCGCCTCGGTGCAACGTGCTGTTCCCGGAGATGTACCAGAGCTTCCAGTGGAGTCGGAACTTCATGCGAGAGGTATCTCGCATGGAGTTGCAGACGACGAATGAGGTCCTTGGGGACAGTCAGTTGTTCAACGGCAAGTACTACGCCCCGAACGTGGAGAGCATGCGGAATGGCCTCCGCCTCAGTTCCCGGCAATTCGGAGGGTTGATCTTAGACCACGAGTTGTTGACGGGCATCATCCCGATGTACGAGAAAATGGCGGAGGCCAATCTCTACGCGATGAAGAGTCGGCAGGTGACGGCCAAGGGTGCGAAGGTCGACTATGCCCAGCGGGCGGTGAACCATCAGTACTTCAAGCACCGTTTCGCTTCTCGCCAGATGTCAGCGGAGGGGCGTTTCAACCCATGGTTCGTCCCGGGTTTCCCGTCGGTGTTGATCGACCAGCCGATGAAGACCGACAAGTTGGCCATTTCCGGCCTGCCTGTAGCGGAACAACTCAAAGCCCTGGGGATCACCCCTAAGAGTGGCGTAGAGGTCACTCGAGCGATGATGCTACAGGAGCTGGTTCCTACGCAGTTCTTCGGATGTTGCGTACAGATTCAACACGCTCTGAATCAGGAGGGCGGCAGTACTTCTTACGCATTCCAGCAAGCGCGTATCCATCGAGAGGATACAGAATTCCTTGGGATAGACAAAGTGACGATCAACAAGAAGATCGGCACTTCGAAGCGTTCGTCCGTCGTCGCGGCGCAAGAGGCGCACATTCCCAAGGTGAAGGGTAAGGGGCCGAATGGCGGTCTTATCACCTCTGTGGTGGATGTGACCAAACAGCACAAGGACCGGTTCGTGAGTTGGGCGCCCGCACACGGTACCGGTCGCGTTTGGGTCTACTATCCCCCGTCAAAGACCAACCCGATCAAGGCGTACAAGGTCACGGAGACCTTCACGAGACGCGCCAAGGTTAACGTGGACTTCCCCATCGAGGAGGCCGTACGGCCTCCCTGGATCTGGGACGGGTACAACAACCTGAAGATCGGCGAGACGTACATGCAGTTCTTCGGGACGAATGCCATCACGGACATCGATGGGTTCTCCGGCAAGGACGTCGCTTTGATGTACGAGGGCGCGGATACTCTCGAGGCATCGGATGAGGTGCAGGCGGGGTACGCCAGCGGGGACAAGAAGGAGCACTCGGGCAAGAAAGGGTTCGCGCAGCGGAAGAAGACCACACCTCCAGTGACGGGGGAGCCGTTGGACAACAAGCCCGACCCCCCGGGCACCTTCCAGGCGGAGCTTGGGAAGAAGGTGATGGCGTCAGCCATCCTCACGATCGAGAAAGAGCGAACGATCGAGAATTCCGTGGACTATCTTGTCCGGCTGTACAGTTTCATCAAGCAACAGGGTATGGACGTCGGGGAGTTCATCCGGAACTATACCTGGCGTCCAGTGGCTTCAATGCCGGAAATCATGGGCTCGGAAGATTTTACGATCATTGAGGACCCACCCAACTCTGGTACGTTCAAGGCCACCGGAACAGAAGGCTTTCACAGTCGTGCCTTTGGGGACGTAGCCAATCTGTTCGGGTTGGTGAACCCGAGCGTGAAGAAAGTGATGGGTCTGTCAAAGAGCAAAACGCCGGCGGCCGCGGAGAAACTAGACGTTCGTGCCCGGCGCCGACAGGCGGTGTGGGCGTACGTCCACGAGATCACCAGTTCTCGGGGATTGTTGGGCTAGTCAGAGGGATGTATAACTATGGGCATGCGTGACCAACTGACGTCCTTTTTTGATGAGATGGAGAAGATCGCGGTCTCCACTCGTCTGTCTTCCTTCATGCAATCGCGGACAGGTCGTCGCCCTATCCGGGCGCACAATCTGCTCAACAAGTCACAGTCTTTCCGCACTCCTCCTGATGAAAAAACCCTGGTGACCGAGGGCGATCTGGAGAGCGTGAAGGACCATGAGATTGAAGGCGGTGCAGGAGCCGAGGAGATCGGCGGCTCCGGCAAGATTGCTGCGATGGCCGGGGACCTGCGGTTCAAGACTCCAGGGGTTAACCTGACCAACCCCCCGACCGAGGGCAGCAAACAGTTTGCCTTCAAGCAATTGACGACATCTAAGAAGCCTGGAAAGTTCGTCAGTCAGACTAAGCCGAAGAACTTGACCGGCCCCGGGCCATCGATCAGACAAACTGCCACGTTGCCCACGGGGTAAGCGTTGAACCCTGTAGACGACTTCCTCGCCCTGAAGGGCGAGATTAGGAAGCAGGCGGCTGACGATCTCGGCTCCCGTAAAAAACGGGAGCTGGAGATGTGGCAGAAGTGGAAAGACGGGGGCATGAAGAAGGCGCACCTCCAGCCTTTACTTCAGAGCCTCAAGCCGCTCATCAGCCAGCACTCCAACGTCTACGCTGGTAGGGTTCGTGATATCCCCCCGGCGGCGATCAGGGCGGAGTTCACAAATCAGGCCGTCCAGGCGCTACAGACGTATGACCCCACTCGAGCTGCGCTGGGAACGCACATAGGGCATCAGCTCAAGAAGGCTCGTCGTTTCATCACCACCTACCAGAATCCGGCCCGTATCCCGGAGACCCGGGTCTACAAGATCCGAGAGCTTCAGGATGCTGAGCAACGTCTCGATGAAGAGTTCGGGCGACCCCCTACACAGCTCGAGGTCGCCGACCATCTGAAGTGGAGCCCTCGTCAGGTTGGGATGTTGCAGCAAGAAGTCCGAAAAGCACGTCCGTTCAGTCAGTTCGAGACGGACCCACACACCTTCACGCCTTCAAGGCACACGGAGATTGTCCGGTTGCTGCCGTATGATCTAACTCCTGATGAGCGGCAGGTGTTCGAGTATATTTACGGGATCGGCGGCAAACCCAGGTTAGAACCCGGGCAGATTGCCAAGAAGCTGGGTATGAGCGCCCCTAAGGTGTCCCGTCTCAAGAGTGCCGTGGCGAAGAAGTACGAAAAGTACTCCAAGTGAGAGCATGGCTGACGACGCACAAAAAGCAGAGCGAGACGCTCGACTTGATGCCCTGAAGGCCGCCACTGATGAGTGGGCGGACAAGGAGATCAAGCGTCTTGAGGATGAGGCCGTCTTCCTCAAGTCGATCCTCAAAGGGCGCACAGGCGCCGGCAGGTTGGTCAACCAGAACGTGGCTGACTCCAGCAAGCTGGTGGTAGACAAGATCAGTCAGTTTCTGGAGGGGTAGAACATGGCCGTAGTTGCTCGACAGCGATCCCAGCCGAGCATCGTCCTGGCAGATTGTCAGGTGGCCGATGAGATAGGTGACATGGTCCGCGTGGCGGGGGATGAAGTGGCCGGTTTGTACCAAGTTGCCCGCATGGAGATCTTGAACGAGAGCCCAGACTTGCCGGCCGGGATGATCATTGAAAAGTACACCTCGACCCGTTGTGTGGTGCAGATGCGAGGGGAGATTAAGGCCGTGTACACCGGGTTAACTCCCGGGAAACAGTTGTTCGTGAACAGTTTCGGTAAGCTGACGCACGATGTTCCTATCAGCCCGATCTCGGGAGTAAGATGGGTTCATCCTGCCGCGCAGGCACTATCGAATGATACGGTGTTGTTGCGAATTCAGGGGCCGACGAAATTGAACGCTGACTAATGGAGAATAGGGATGGCTGAGAAAAAGAAGAAGGTCGTTACGAAGCAGTGTGCGCGTAAAGGGTGTAGGAAGCGGGCGAAGCCAGGGGTGGGTCTGTGTGAGGCGCACGAGAAAGAGGTGAATGAGGCCGCGTATCCAATCGATGGTGTGATCAAGATTTCCGAATTGAGGGCCTACAAATTCGCGGCGCTCGATGCCGAGATGCGAAATGCACAGCAAGGCATTCGGATTATTGATCTGGAGATGGCGCAGGCCCAGCGGCAATACGAAGACGCACAAAGAGCCCGCATCGCACGAAGACAAGCAATCGAACAAGACGTCTCGAACAAAAAAGAAGCGTACAAGCAGCTCGTTCAAACAATCGCAGACGAGTTCAACTTGGACGTAACGAAAATGTCCATCGATCCCGACACCTGTGTGGTCACGGATCTACGGACTACATAACTTCCGGGGTAGCCTAGCTCCCCGTGAACAACAAGGAGTAGGAAATGGCAGCGCGTAAACCACTGTTCATGGGGACTGAAGGCTTCTCTGAGGAAATGGCCCTCAGCGACGAAATGACCCTCGGGGGTCTCACGATGGGTGGCGCCATCGCGATGGGGACCAACAAGATCACCGGCGCTGGTGCGGCTTCGGCCTCCGGAGACGTCCTGGTCTACGGACAGTCCAGTGCCGAGCTGAACGGACTCACGATCACGGCAGCGGCCGACATCACTGTGTCCGGCGGTGGTGAGCTGACGGGTCTTCCAGCAACGCCCAGCGCGACAGCCGCCGCGTCAAAGGAGTACGTCGATGCGGTAGCCCAGGGCCTCGATCTGAAGGGCAGCGTCGTCGCCATCGAAGTGAGCAGCAACATCGACGTGGGCACCGGCACGCTGGGACTCACGATCGACGGTATCGCCATCGATACCGACGGGATGCGCGTGCTCCTCACCGCGCAGACCAGCGGGATCGAGAATGGTATCTGGGTCGCGCACACCGGTGCATGGACCAGGCCCACCGACTTCGCGGCAGGAAGCCATGCGGCGGGCGCCTTCACGTTCGTGGAGGAAGGCACGACCTACGCCGACACGGGCTGGGTTTGCACCACCGACGGACCGACGGATGTGGTCGGAACCGACGCCCTGGCGTTCACCCAGTTCGCTGGCGCGGGGACGTACACGGGTGGCGACGGTATCGCGATCAGCGTGGGTCGCGAGATCACCGTGGACCTGGCTACCGACCCCGGCCTGGAGTTCGCCACCGCGAAGCTCCGCGCGCTGGTGAATCCGGCGGGCGCGATCGAGCGTGTAACGGCTGGCCTCGGGGTCAAGCTGGAAGCCAGCAACCCCTCGCTGGCGATCGTCACCAACGAGCTGGGTGTCAAGCTCAGCGACGGCGTGGCCAAGGATGCCAACGGTCTGGCCGTGGCTCTCGACGCCTCCGGTTCTGCGCTGGAGTTCACGGGCGCGGCCGGTGACGGCACGCTGGGCGTCAAGCTCGAAGCCTCCAACCCCTCGTTGCAGGTGGACGGGTCCAACCAGCTCGGTGCCAAGCTCGACGGTACCAAGGGCGCGGCGACCGGGGCGGGCGGCATCTACGTCAAGATCGACGGTTCTACCATCACCTTCGACGGTTCGGGGCAACTCCAGGCGTCCGCGGTAGCTGAGGAGGCGCAGCGGGTCGAGAACACGCTCACCACAGCAACGGACGCGGTCGCTGTGGCCGATCCTGTCTACGCCAACGGGGACGAGACCGTCGGCAAGGCAGACACCACCGATGTCAAGGCGCGAGTGCTTGGCATCATCCGTAGTGGTGCTGGCGCGGCTCCACAGTCCGTGCAGGTCGTGACCTGCGGTCGTTGCAACGGGATCCTGACCGGCGCAACCTTCAACACCCCTTACTACCTGCAAGACGGTGGTGGCATCTCAACGGCGCTTCCGGCGGCAGGCAAGCGCGTGATCATGGTCGGGTACGCCATCGGCGACACGGACATGATGGTTCGCATCACCGATTACGGCAAAAAGGCAGCGTAATCCAGTAGTTAGCCGGCCCTGACCCTGTGTCGGGGCCGGCATCCGAGGTGCCATGGGTGTCCATGGAACAGACCGCGTACAGCCGGTCAAATGGGAGTCAACTGGAGAGGGCGGCTCGTCTGACGAGCCGTTTCCTTCCGGCGTTGATCCCCAGGAAGACGCGCTGGAAGTACGCGG